>ERZ772818.2531-NODE-2531-length-13694-cov-8.048611_pt1 | contig 13694 bp, 8 predicted proteins | sample MGYA00580837_ERZ772818 | MGnify/ENA primary metagenome ERZ772818 (study PRJEB29015, sample SAMEA2737671) | human gut metagenome | biome: human gut; feature: human-associated habitat; material: faeces | place: China | collected 2012 ...
TATCGCCGAATAGGAGGTGGTATATTGGGCTTTTATCTTGCGTCCGTCTGCTAAATAGTGGTAGATGATGGTCGACCCGTTTTTGAACTGGACGGTATCGGGCAAGTCGATCGCATTGTAGCGTATGGTCACGATGTCCCTGTCGAGATCGGCGGTCATATTGCCGTTACTGTCGTAATAGAAATCGTCTCCCGAGTGGTTATAATCGTGATATTCCTTTATGTTATAGGCAGACTGGTCGCCCGATATATCGGTAATTCGGGTGACTTGATTGCCGTTATAGTTCCACGAAGTTTCGTCCATCAAATGACCGTTCTCTCCACCGTAACGGTACAGCATGGCGATATTTCCCTGTTTGTCGTATGTAAACTCTTCGGTATAGCGTTCTTGTCCGTATTTTCCGGAAAAAGAGTATGCCGAAACCAATCTGTCCTGTTGGTCGTAGGCGAACGAATAACCATTGGTGATGGTATCGGTATTGTCGATAGAGGGAGTGAGCCATTTCATCGACGATATTTTACCGTTGTAACGCGGAGTTCCATCGCCTGTGTTATAATATAATTTCTGTTCGAAATCCACGTCTTTTATACTCGTGATGTTTCCTTGCAAGTCATATTCATACGAGGCATGTGTAGTCCCGTTATTCCGGCTTACTCCGTGGCCTGTCCAGTTCTCGTGAAAGAACTGTCCGCGCAACTCATCCTTACGCTCAAAAGTGTGCGCACCAAAATAATCGCGTTGTGCCTGTACAAGGTTGGCGGGCAGATCGGCAGAAGTGAGCGAATAGAAATAGTTGAGGGCAGAGGAGAAAGCAGGAACGGGAAGTTCTTCTTTCATGGATTCCGCCACCAGGCTCTTCCATCCGGGAAGCAATGTCTTCATTTCTTCTTTAAAATAAGGAGCCAACAACAAGTGTTTAGGCTTGTCGGTGGCTTCGAAGGCAGCTGCAATATCGTTCAGGAATATACTGCGGATGATGCATCCCCCACGCCACATACGCGCAATGGAAGCCAGGTCGAGATGCCAGCCGAAAGCGTCGGAAGCACGTTGCAACACGGCGAATCCCTGGGCATAAGAGACGAGTTTGGAAGCATAAAGAGCAGAAAAGATATTCTTTACGAGTTCCGCCTTATTATATATAGGTTGTGTATGTTGACACTGGAATTGCTTGGAAGCCAGGTGACGCAAGTCTTTCTGTGAAGAAAGGCTTCGTTCGAATACCGCCGTGGCAATTAGCCCTAACGGCATACCGAGTTCCATCGCATTGATAACCGACCATTTTCCGGTTCCTTTCTGTCCGGCTGCATCCAGGATTTTATCAATGAGATAACCTCCGGATTTGTCTTTATGCCGCAGAATGTTGGCGGTGATTTCGATCAGATAACTGCGAAGTTTGCCTTCGTTCCAACGGGCAAAGACATCAGCCATTTCCTCATTGGTCAGATCAAGCAGCTTTTTCATCACCCAATAGGCTTCGGCAATCAGCTGCATATCACCATATTCGATACCGTTGTGAATCATCTTCACAAAATGACCGGAGCCGGCAGGACCCACCCATTGACAACAAGGAGTGCCGTCCGGTGCTTTTGCCGCAATACTTTGAAGAATCGGTTTCACTTCCGGCCATGCTTTTTCCGAACCACCGGGCATGATAGAAGCTCCATTCAAGGCTCCCTCTTCACCACCGGACACACCGCTACCGACGAAAAGAAATCCCTTTGATTCCGCCAGTTGGACACGACGGTTCGTATCTTCGTAATTAGAATTACCGCCATCAATAAGGATATCTCCCGGTGAAAGCAACGGGAAAAGCTGATCCATCAGTTCGTCAACCGGACTTCCGGCACGAACCATCATCATAATCTTACGGGGAATAGCTATCGAATCTACAAATGCCTTTATATCTGTGAATCCTTCGATGTTTTTACCTTTTGCACGACCATTCAGGAAGCGTTCTACCACCCCCTCTTCTACTCCGGGAACAGTACGGTTATAAACCGACACGTGCCATCCCTTACTCTCCATGTTTAAAGCAAGATTCTCGCCCATCACAGCCAAGCCGATAAGTCCGATATCTGTTTTATTCTGATTTGCCATAACTTGTATATTTTGAATATTCTTTATCTTAGTAACATTTGAAATGCACATTTGTTCGCAATATTTTAGATTAAAATATTATTTTTGTGGTCTACAAATAAAATCAAGGATGAAGAAGATCAAAATCGGTTTGTTGGCACGCATCGTTATCGCCATCATTTTGGGTATTGCCATCGGCACAGTTTTCCCAGCTCCGCTAGTGCGAATATTTGTTACGTTCAATGGCATTTTCAGTGAATTTCTCAATTTCTCTATCCCATTGATTATCGTCGGACTGGTTACTGTGGCTATTGCCGACATCGGAAAAGGCGCAGGAAAAATGCTACTCGTGACAGCTTTGATCGCCTACTTCGCTACTCTTTTTTCAGGCTTTCTCTCCTACTTCACAGGAGTCACAGTATTTCCTTCGCTCATCGAACCGGGTGCACCACTTGAAGAAGTAAGCGAAGCGCAGGGAATCCTCCCCTACTTCTCCGTCTCCATTCCGCCACTGATGAACGTAATGACAGCTCTGGTTTTAGCTTTCACACTAGGGTTAGGACTGGCGTCACTCAACAGCGACGCATTGAAAAATGTGGCACGTGATTTTCAGGAAATTATCGTACGAATGATAAGTGCCGTCATTCTACCTTTGCTACCGCTTTATATCTTCGGCATATTCCTCAATATGACACATTCGGGGCAAGTATATTCTATCCTAATGGTGTTTATTAAAATTATCGGAGTCATCTTCGTTCTTCATATTTTTCTGTTGGTTTTTCAGTATTCCATTGCGGCATTGTTTGTGCATAGAAATCCATTCAAATTGCTTAGCAAAATGCTGCCCGCTTACTTCACGGCATTGGGTACACAATCATCTGCAGCCACCATTCCCGTGACACTGGAACAGACCAAAAAGAACGGAGTATCTGCTGAAGTAGCCGGATTTGTGATTCCGCTATGTGCCACCATCCATCTATCGGGCAGTACACTGAAAATTGTAGCCTGTGCACTGGCATTGATGATGATGCAGGGAATGCCGTTCGACTTCCCCCTGTTTGCCGGGTTTATCTTTATGCTGGGTATCACTATGGTAGCTGCTCCGGGAGTCCCGGGTGGAGCAATCATGGCTTCCCTGGGGATTCTACAATCCATGCTCGGTTTCGACGAATCGGCACAGGCTTTGATGATTGCGCTTTACATCGCTATGGATAGTTTCGGTACTGCCTGCAATGTAACGGGAGACGGAGCTATCGCTTTGATTATCGACAAAATAATGGGAAAAAACCGTGCTGAATGACTGTGCTGAAAAATAATTGGAAAGTCACTTGGCTGGGTCACAAAAAATGCCGACATTTGCACCCACATTTTCAATTATATAAATAATTAGCGTATGAAAAAAGCCCTAATTTCAGGCATCACCGGGCAAGATGGTTCTTATCTTGCCGAATTTCTATTGCAAAAAGGTTACGAAGTACACGGTATACTCCGTCGTTCTTCTTCGTTCAATACAGGACGTATTGAACATTTGTATTTTGACGAGTGGGTGCGCGACATGAAACAGAAACGTACGATTAATCTGCATTATGGGGATATGACAGATTCTAGTTCGTTAATTCGTATTATTCAACAGGTGCAACCGGATGAAATCTACAATCTCGCAGCTCAAAGCCACGTGAAGGTTTCGTTCGACGTTCCGGAATACACTGCCGAAGCAGATGCTATCGGCACGTTGCGTATGCTCGAAGCTGTACGCATCCTGGGACTGGAAAAGAAAACCCGCATCTATCAGGCTTCTACTTCCGAATTGTTCGGTAAGGTGCAGGAAGTTCCACAAAAAGAGACAACTCCATTCTATCCCCGTTCTCCGTATGGGGTAGCCAAACAATATGGTTTCTGGATTACTAAAAACTACCGCGAAAGCTATGGTATGTTTGCAGTAAACGGTATTTTGTTCAATCACGAGAGCGAACGCCGTGGTGAGACGTTCGTTACCCGTAAAATTTCGCTTGCTGCCGCACGTATCGCACAGGGCGAACAGGACAAACTGTACCTGGGTAATCTGGATTCTCTTCGCGACTGGGGATATGCCAAGGATTACATCGAATGTATGTGGCTGATCCTGCAACATGATGTTCCCGAAGATTTCGTTATTGCTACCGGAGAAATGCACACGGTGCGCGAATTCGCAACGTTAGCATTCAAAGAAGCAGGGATCGAGCTTCGTTGGGAAGGTGAAGGCGTAAATGAAAAAGGTATCGACGTAGCTACCGGAAAATCTCTGGTAGAAGTTGATCCGAAGTATTTCCGTCCATCGGAAGTAGAACAATTGCTGGGCGACCCGACTAAAGCTAAAACACTGTTGGGCTGGGATCCACGTAAAACATCATTCGAAGAACTGGTAAGTATCATGGTTCGCCACGATATGGAGAAAGTGAGACGAATGATTGCTACCAAACATTAAAACTTGCTTTACTAATAGAATGGAAAAGAATGCAAAGATATATGTAGCAGGACACCGCGGACTTGTGGGATCTGCTATCTGGAAGAATTTGCAGGATAAAGGATACACCAATCTGGTAGGCCGCACTCACAAAGAGCTTGATCTACTGGATGGCACGGCTGTCCGTAATTTTTTCGATGAAGAACAACCGGAATATGTATTCCTTGCTGCTGCCTTTGTGGGTGGTATCATGGCGAACAGCATCTACCGTGCCGACTTTATCTATAAGAATCTGCAAATTCAACAGAATATCATCGGAGAGAGCTTCCGTCACCATGTAAAGAAGTTGCTCTTCCTTGGTAGCACGTGTATTTATCCACGTGACGCCGAACAGCCGATGAAGGAAGATGTATTGCTTACTTCACCGTTGGAATATACCAACGAGCCGTATGCAATCGCTAAAATTGCCGGACTGAAAATGTGCGAAAGTTTCAATCTGCAATATGGAACGAACTACATCGCTGTGATGCCGACAAACCTTTACGGACCGAATGATAATTTCGACTTGGAACGCAGTCATGTACTGCCTGCCATGATCCGAAAGATTCATCTGGCACACTGTCTGAAAGAAGGAAACTGGGAAGCTGTACGCAAGGATATGAATCTGCGTCCGGTGGAAGGTGTAAATGGCGACAGTCCGAAAGAAGAAATCCTGGCTATTCTGCAAAAATACGGAATCAGCGAAACGGAAGTCACTCTTTGGGGTACAGGTACTCCACTCCGCGAGTTCCTTTGGAGCGAAGAAATGGCAGATGCCAGCGTCTTCGTAATGGAGCACGTAAACTTCAAAGATACCTATAAAGAAGGCAGCAAAGATATCCGCAACTGCCATATCAACATCGGCACCGGTAAGGAAATCACCATCCGTCAGCTGGCCGAACGTATTGTAGAAACTGTAGGGTATCAAGGAAAACTGACCTTCGACAGCAGCAAACCGGACGGCACTATGCGCAAGCTGACCGATCCTTCGAAACTGCACTCTTTGGGGTGGCACCACAAAATTGAAATCGAGGAAGGCGTACAAAGAATGTACGAATGGTACTTGAAATAAGAATTTAAAGAATCAATCAATATGCTATGAGCAGAATTATTTTTGCTTATAGCATATTTTTTTTTGATTATAGCATAATGATTTTTGGTTATAGCATAATGAAATTAGCTATAAGCATAATCTTTCCTCCTACCAGCCTGTCGCAATCTCACTACATCGCCCTTCCCCCATTTCCAAAAATTCTTCCCTCTTAATTCTTCATTCTTAATATAATTGCTATATTTGCACAAATTAATACCAAATGTGCAAAACAATGGAACAAAGTTTTATAGCCTACATTGAGAATAGTATCAAAAATAATTGGGACCTGGATGCCCTGACCGATTATAAAGGTGCAACTTTACAGTATAAAGACGTAGCTCGCAAGATCGAAAAACTCCATATCATTTTTGAAGAAAGTGGAATCCGCAAAGGAGATAAAATTGCTGTTTGCGGAAGAAACAGCTCTCATTGGGGAGTCACTTTTCTTGCTACACTGACGTATGGGGCAGTTGTTGTACCCATTCTCCATGAATTTAAAGCGGACAATATACATAACATCGTCAACCATTCCGAAGCAAAATTACTGCTTGTAGGAGATATGGTATGGGAAAACCTGAATGAGTCGGCAATGCCGCTACTGGAGGGTATCCTGATGATGAACGACTTCACCCTGCTAGTGTCACGCAGCGAACGACTGACTTATGCACGCGAACACCTGAACGAAATGTTCGGCAAAAAATATCCGAAGAATTTCCGCACAGAGCATATCGCTTATCATAAGGATGAACCGGAAGAACTGGCTGTTATCAATTATACTTCAGGAACAACAAGTTACTCGAAAGGAGTAATGCTCCCCTATCGCAGTCTGTGGTCGAATACCAAATTTGCTTTTGAAGTATTAGACCTGCAAGCCGGAGATAAGATCGTATCCATGCTCCCTATGGCACACATGTACGGACTGGCTTTCGAATTCCTTTATGAGTTCTCCGTGGGTTGCCACATCTACTTCCTTACTCGCATGCCGAGTCCGAAAATCATTTTCCAGGCTTTCGAAGAGGTGAAACCTAATCTGATTGTTGCCGTACCGCTTATCATCGAAAAAATCATCAAGAAGAGCGTGCTTCCGAAATTGGAAACTCCTGCAATGAAGATCTTACTAAAAGTGCCTATCATCAACGACAAGATAAAAGCAACGGTACGCGAAGAAATGATTAAAGCATTTGGCGGAAACTTCAAAGCTGTTATTGTAGGAGGTGCTGCTTTCAATCAGGAAGTAGAACAGTTCTTGAAAATGATTGATTTCCCTTATACAGTAGGATATGGAATGACGGAATGTGGTCCGATTATCTGTTACGAGGATTGGAGAAGATTCAAGCCGGGTTCATGCGGAAAAGCTGTACCACGTATGGATGTGAAAGTGTTGTCATCTGATCCCGAGAACATTGTTGGCGAAATCGTATGTAAGGGTCCAAATGTGATGTTGGGATATTACAAAAACGAAGAAGCTACCCAAGAAGTTATCGACAAAGACGGATGGCTGCATACAGGTGACCTGGCTTTGATGGACGCCGAAGGAAATGTTACGATCAAAGGACGCAGCAAGAACCTGTTATTGAGTGCCAGCGGACAGAATATCTACCCGGAAGAAATTGAAGATAAATTGAACAACCTGCCATACGTGGCTGAAAGTATTATCGTTCAGCAAAACGAAAAACTTGTCGGACTTGTTTATCCTGATTTTGACGACGCTTTCGCTCATGGCCTGAAGAATGAAGACATCGAGCAAATAATGGAAGAAAACCGTGTGGCACTGAATGATACGCTACCGGCTTACAGCCAAATATCCAAGATGAAAATCTATCCGGAAGAATTCGAAAAGACACCGAAGAAGAGCATCAAACGTTATTTATACCAGGAAGCAAAAGGCTAATATAAAGTTAGCTGCATAGAGATATTACTTAAACCGAAAAGAGAAAGGAATGAAGATAAAGAAAACAATATTCACGGCAGCTATACTAATGGCTGCCGTTTGTTTACCGGCACAGAACAAGAGTGCAGGTATTAATATATCTATCTGGAAAGATATTTGTACGCAACCGCATGACAGCACACAGACGACTTATGTGAACATCGGTCTCCTGTCTACAATGAATCGCTTGAACGGTGTGGGTATCAATGCATTGGGAAGTGTGGTACATGGTGACATGAACGGAGTACAGATCACCGGATTAGCCAATCTGGCAGGTGGAACAATGAGGGGTGTCCAGCTAGCCGGTATCAGTAATATCAGCGGCAACAACACCGTAGGGCTTTCTGCTGCCGGACTAGTAAATATCACTGGCGACAGAACACAAGGAGTAATCATATCCGGTTTAACCAGTATCGGAGGAGATAATACCTCGGGGTTAATGATTAGCGGTTTCATGAATGTGACGGGCAATATGGCTTCGGGGCTACACTTTTCCGGAGCGGCAAATATTACAGGGCAGAGTTTCGGCGGCTTGATGGCTTCCGGACTTTTGAATGTAGTAGGCGAACACATGAACGGCTTGCAGATGGCAGGAATTGCCAACATAACTGCATCGAAACTGAATGGGGTGCAAATAGCATTATGTAATTATGCAACGCAGGCCCGCGGGCTTCAAATTGGCCTTGTCAATTATTACAAGGAAGATATGAAGGGATTCCAACTCGGATTGGTTAATGCGAATCCTGATACAAGAGTGCAAATGATGGTGTATGGTGGAAATGCTACGCCTGCCAATATAGGTGTACGCTTCAAGAACCAATTGTTTTATACCATTCTGGGAATCGGCTCCATGTATCAGGGATTGAATGATAAGTTTTCGGCAAGTGCATCCTATCGTGCCGGCTTGTCCTTCACTCTTTACAAAGGCTTATCCATCAGCGGAGACCTTGGCTACCAGCATATCGAGGCTTTCGATAACAAAGACGAGGTGATTCCGAAACGTTTATATGCATTGCAGGCACGTGCCAATCTGGAATATCAATTTACCAGGAAGTTCGGTATCTTTGCAACAGGCGGTTATGGGCTAACCAGATTCTATAATAAATCAAGCAATTACGATAAAGGAGCGATTATAGAAGCAGGCATTGTTCTTTTCTAAATAAAATTACAATGAACGTTGAGATGAACATAACTACAATTAGAGAATACCAGCCAACAGATAAGAATGCTGTAATAGATTTAATCAGACAGAACACGCCTGCATATTTTGCACCGAAAGAAGAAGCTGATTTTAGTAACTATCTGGATAGCGAACGTGAACTTTATTTTGTTCTATTACTCAACAAGAAGGTTGTAGGCTGTGGCGGAATAAATTTTACAAAGGATAAAGCCAGCGGAAAAATAAGTTGGGATATCATACATCCCCAGTACCAAGGCAAATCGTTAGGAGCACAATTATTAAAATATAGAATTGAAATATTAAAGTCCATTGATGGTATTCAAAAAATAACCGTTAGAACTTCACAATTAGCCTATAAATTCTACGAAAAGCAAGGATTCACACTGAAAGAAATCCAAAGAGACTATTGGGCCAAAGGCTTTGATATGTATAGTATGGAATATAACGGGCATTAATAATAAAAGTGCAATTCAATATTAATAATGAATTGCACTTTTCCTTATGTATCAAGTAAATAAAGACACTATATTTTAAGCATTACTAAAACTATCAAATGATAAATGATGGTTTTAAGCCCTTATCATTTCAATCTATCACACTTTTTCTTTTATCAGACCAGTACGATAAGCAACAAGCAGTTTCTTCAAATCCTGTATTTGAGTCACTAGTTCTTTTCCCTTATCGGTATCTTTCACCATCATTCGTTGCGAATTAAATTCGAGAACGAAGTTGGTCGATTTGATATCAAGCCCCTCTTCAATGGCTTTCTGACGAGACTGGAATGGTTCGTGCTGTACGAGTTGCATACCATGAGAATGATAAACAAGCATATACCCCGCAATTCCCGTTTCCGGCTGATAAGCTTTTGAAAAGCCACCATCAATAACGAAAAGCTTGCCATTGGCTTTCATAGGTTGTTCTCCCTGAATCGTTTTCACAGGCACATGACCGTTGATAATATGCGAATGAGGCCCTGAAGCTCCAAACTCTGTCAAAATCTGGTCACAAATATCTTCCCGGTTACGCAATGTGTAATAATAGCCTTTCTTTTCTTTATGCAACTCTTTATCTTCTACAAAATAACGCTCAAAAGTCGCCATCTTATCTTTATCAAACAAAGGAGCTTCCGGGCCACACCACATATACCAGATATAATCCATAGCAAATTCCTTATCCTCCTCTCCTTCTTCATCGAAATAAGCGGTACGGATCAATTGATCGGCTTTATCCAGCAATTTATGTCCCCAGTATTCCTTACCACGTATTTTGACATGTTTAAAGCTGCCATCCTCATTCAGAGGAACAGAAGCATGATAAAGAAGATTCGAGTTTGAAACCAGATACATGCCGCCATAGGTAAACAGACAACGCATGTGCTTCTTCAATTTCTCACTATTCATAAATGAATAATGAATCTTTTCTACCAATTCACGTTCTTCTTCAGTCAATCGGTAAGGATTTGCCGGGTCTACAGTCGGGAAGTTGGTATCGCGCAAAGCATATTCTTTTCCTTCATATACAAAGACGCCGCGTTCAAAATCAATCTTCTCCAGAAGTTTACGATTAGCCATTCCGAATTCCGGACGGCGGTCGATGATTTCAGCTTCCAGCTTAAACTGGATAATGGTAATGGCTTTATGCATTTGAGTAATCAAACGCAAAGTCTTCTCATTATAATGAGCATCGGCAAAGTTCATTTTCGGCATGAAAATCGTGCAAGGATCATCGGCATACGTATCCATTGCAAAAGTAGCCAATGGAAGCAAATTGATTCCGTATCCGTCTTCAAGTGTCCCCAGATTACCATAGCGCATAGACATACGTATCACGTTAGCGATACAACTATCATTACCGGAAGCTGCTCCCATCCAGAGAATATCATGATTTCCCCATTGAATATCGAAATTGTGGTAATTACACAATGTATCCATAATGATATGCGCACCAGGACCACGGTCGTAAATATCACCTACGATATGAAGAGAATCAATAGTCAAGCGCTGAATCAGATTACACATAGCGATAATGAAATCGTCGGCACGCTTCGTAGTGATAATTGTGCTGATAATTACATTAATATAAGCATGCTTATTCGGTTCGATAGACGATTCGTGCAATAACTCCTGAATGATATAAGAGAATTCGGCAGGCAGTGATTTACGAACTTTCGAACGAGTATATTTGGAAGACACGTTCTGACAGACTTTCACCAGTTGGTTCAGCGTAATCAGATACCAATCATCCAGATCCTTTTCACGGGCCTTCACCAATTGCAGTTTCTCTTCGGGATAGTAAATCAAAGTACAGATTTCTTTCTTTTCAGCTTCACGAAGAGTGTTGCCGAATATTTCATTTACTTTACGTTTTACCGCACCGGAAGCATTTTTCAGTACATGCTGAAAAGCTTCATATTCTCCATGAATATCAGTCAGGAAATGTTCCGTCCCTTTAGGTAGATTTAAGATAGCCTCTAAATTGATTATTTCCGTACTGGCATCGGCAATGGTAGGAAAACTTCGGGAAAGCAGTTGCAGGTAACGGAGATCATTCACAATGCTTTCAGGAGTTATGTTACTTTGAGCAGTCATTCTATTTACTATTTTACTATTTACAATTATTTCTCAATTCAACAAGAACATTAACAACACTTGAGCGATAATTACCCGCAGAAACATACACAGCGGATAAACGGTCGCATAGGCCACGGATGGGTTGTCGCCGGGAATTGTATCGTTTACATAGTTCAGTGCCATCGGATTTGCCATACTTCCGCACAACATGCCAGATACAGTACCGAAATCAATCTTCATCATCTTGAAAGCCACAAACCCGACTAGTACGGTTGGAACAATAGTCAATCCGGCCCCTAAAGCAATCCATAACAAACCTTCCGGACGGAATACGGTGTCGAAAAAATGAGCTCCGGCATCCAGTCCCAGACAAGCAAGGTACATGGAAAGTCCCAAGGCACGTAACATCAGATTCGCACTACGGGTGGTATAAGTAATCATGTGTATCCGCGGTCCAAAAGTTCCCAGAAGAATACCAACGATAATCGGTCCACCCGCTAATCCCAGCTTCACAGGAGTACTGACACCCGGAAAAGAGAAAGGAATAGCCCCCAATGCCAAACCAAGCACGATGCCGATAAACACAACAACCAGATTGGGTTCTTTCAAACTTTTCACAGCATTTCCAAGTACTTTCTCCACATTCTGAATAGCAGCAGCCTCTCCCACTACCGTCAAACGATCTCCTAATTGAAGTACCAATCCCGGAGTAGCAAGCAACTGCACACCCGACCGATAAACGCGGCTGATATTAATTCCATAATGATTTCTCAACCGGAGTGAACCGAGTTTCTTACCATTCAATTCGGGACGGGTAACGACAATACGCTGCGAAATCAATTCACTATCAATCGCATTCCAGTCAATGTCCTCTTTATTCCAATCCGTATTTTCCTGTTCACCAAAAAGCACGGTCAAGGCCAAAGCATCTTTCTCCGCAGTTACCACCAGCAAACGGTCACCTTCCTTCAATATCTTGTCAGAAGTCGGAATACTTACATGTCCGTCACGCCATAAGCGGGAGATGACAAACTTCGGGTAACTCATACGAGCTATATCCTTGATGCTTTTATTGAAAATAGCAGGATTGTGTACTTGAAACGCTGCAATGTAGGTTTTGTTCGCATCGTCTTTCTCTTTTATCTCCAAGTCTTCTTTGCGAACCAGCACTTTGCGAATTAATAAAACGGCAAGGATTACACCAACTACCCCCATCGGATAGGCTACCGCACATCCTAAAGCAGGAGTACTGCTGTCCATTCCCATCTGTTTCAATGTTTGTTGTGCAGCTCCCAACGCCGGAGTATTCGTCGTTGCTCCACAAAGGATACCAACCATATCAGGAAGAGAGACACCTGTCGCATAACTGGCCACCACCGTCAACAATGTTCCCAACAGAACAACTCCCAATGCCAGCATATTCAATGTCACCCCTCCTTTGCGGAAAGAGCTAAAGAAACCGGGACCGACTTGCAAACCGAGAGAATAAACGAAAATGACCAGTCCGAAACTTTCTGCGTAGTTCAACATCTGCGGATCGACCGAAAGCCCGAGATGGCCGGCGAGGATGCCTGCAAAAAAAACAAAAGTGACTCCCAGGGAAACTCCCCAGAAATGCACTCTTCCCAAGCCCAGACCAATGGCAGAAATCAATGAAAGTACCACAACAGCCTGTAAGGCAGAATGTTCGAGAAATAGACTATATAACCACTCCATGTATATAAAAACTAATAGGGCGCAAAGATAAAAACTATTTAGTCCGGTTCAAAACTTTTAAGCTTTCATTTCGCGCCCTATTTATACCCTGAATCATATATCCTGAAATCTTATTGATTACCCTTTTACTCCGTTACCTATTATTTTGTTCCTAATAACTATCCTATTTCTATCTTAACTATCTTATCCTTCTCTTTTCACCTGCATCTTGTTATCCCTCAAACGATCTTTTTCCCTCTGTTTCTTTCCGTTTTATCTTTCATCATTTCCCCTGAAACTCCACAAAGTTATTTCGTCCGTCCAGATAACCGCTTAACCTGTTTCCACCGATGTACACATCATCCAGGTATGAAACATCATTCGGTCCGTATGACATACGAATGGAAGTCTGCGCATAATTCTCCCAGCTCCAACGGAAATTATATTCATACTGCTCTACTGCTCCGTTAGGATATTCCACCCGTATATAGTCAATTCCCGTACGATCTAAAAAGAAATCCAGTTCCTGACGACAATAGTTACCGTCCATGTCCCGGTAGAAACTAACCCAGGTACGGCTACACAAATCAGCCGAACGATTATAGTATCCTGTACCATTATTATCATCATCATAGAAACTGTCTATTTCCACTTCGCAAGAGGTAAAA
>ERZ772818.2534-NODE-2534-length-13682-cov-5.785353_pt1 | contig 13682 bp, 9 predicted proteins | sample MGYA00580837_ERZ772818 | MGnify/ENA primary metagenome ERZ772818 (study PRJEB29015, sample SAMEA2737671) | human gut metagenome | biome: human gut; feature: human-associated habitat; material: faeces | place: China | collected 2012 ...
TTGTTGTTGTTTTACCAGCATCAATGTGAGCCATTATTCCTATATTTCTTGTTCTCTCTAATGGGTATGCTCTTCCTGCCATCTATATTTTCCCCCTCTCGATTTTTTTATTTTTTATATAATACTCTAAAATCTATAAAATTATAAATTTTTGTTAAAAGTGATTAGCTGTGCATTTTTAAGATTAATTACAAGCCGAAGTCGTACGATGGTACGTCGAGGTTTGTAATTAATATTGAAAATGTGCAGATGATTGCTTTTAACGAAAATTTTACCATTTGTAGTGAGCAAAAGCCTTATTAGCCTCAGCCATTCTATGAGTATCTTCTTTCTTTTTAAATGCTCCACCGTTTCCAGCAACAGCATCCATAATTTCACCAGCTAATTTTTCAGCCATAGTTTTTTCATGTCTATTTCTTGCATAAGAAACTAACCATCTTAAACCTAAAGTTTGTCTTCTTTCTGGTCTAATTTCTAATGGAACTTGGTAAGTAGCTCCACCAACTCTTCTAGCTTTAACTTCTAGAACTGGCATTACGTTTTCTAAAGCTGCTTCAAAAACTTCTAAAGGATTTTTTCCTTCTTTTTCTTTTATAATGTCAAATGCATCATATACTATGTTTTGAGCAACTGATTTTTTACCATCTAACATTATGTTGTTTACTAATTTTGTAACAACTTTGCTATTGTATATTGGATCTGGTAAAACATCTCTTTTTGCTATAAATCCTCTTCTTGGCACTATTCTTCCCTCCTTAATTTTTTTATTAGACATTTATAAAATATCTTAGGTACTCTGATAGGTTATCCTATCCGTATAGTGCATTATAATCTATTCCTAAATTTAAGTACCTTAATTTAGTAAGTATTACAAGCACTAATTTCAATTTTTTATACTGCTAACTTTCCCAAAATAATTTTTTTATTTTTTAGGGCGTTTAGCACCATACTTAGAACGAGCTTGCATTCTGTCTTTAACTCCTGCTGTATCTAATGTTCCTCTGATGATATGGTATCTAACACCTGGAAGGTCTTTTACCCTACCACCTCTTATTAATACAACACTGTGTTCTTGTAAGTTATGTCCTATACCTGGGATATAAGATGTAACTTCATAACCATTAGAAAGTCTTACTCTGGCTACTTTTCTTAAAGCAGAGTTTGGCTTTTTAGGTGTAACTGTTTTAACTACTGTACATACACCTCTTTTTTGTGGAGCTCTGTTATTTGTTAATTTTTTGTTTTTTGAGTTCCATCCATGTTGAAGTGCTGGTGCAGTTGATTTTGTTACTCCTGTTTGTCTTCCTTTTCTTACTAATTGATTAATTGTTGGCACTTAAATTTCACCTCCTATTTTTTATTTTTACATTTTTTTGTGTTCTTTTCGTGTAATATTTTTGAAATATTTACACTTTAAAAATGTATTTTCTTACTACGGAATCACATATTTCATGTAATTTATCATAGCATTTTATATTTTATCATTTTTATGTCTATAAGTCAAGAAAAACTTGGAATTTTTTTCAATTCCAAGTTTTTAATTATTCTTAGTATAACTCAATTATTTTATTTTTGTTCCTCATGTACTTCTTTGTTAATATTTTTTTCTTGTTCTTTACTATCTTGTTCTTTTAATAATCTACCTTTTTGTGTCTTTATGCTTGATACTATACTAGCTAATTCGGCAGTTGTAATTTTTTTATTATTAAGAGCACTTTTAGCATTATTTAATACATTAGCTAATTCCTCTTCGTTTTTACTATTAATAATTTCATCAGTAATTTTATGATATTCGTCTTTTACAGCATTTTCTTTTATTGATTTTTTAAATTTATTTTTTGGTTTTTCTGTTTTTTCTTCTTCTAATTTATCTTCTGGTTTTTCAATATCAAATTGTTTAAAAAATCTTTTTATAATTCCTTGTTTTTTATCTTTTGTTCCTTCACCTAATTTTTTTGTTTGAACTCGTTTTAACATTCTTTTTATAGGATCTGGTTCATATTCTTTTCCATCTTTAAATTCTGCTATTCCTTGTTCCTTATTTTCTTCTGCTAATTGTGCAATTTTATCTCTGTCTTTTCTATTCCAAGGCCAAAATGCTCCTTTTGATAAATCTCCCATATCATAAACAACTTTAAAATTCATATCTTCCATTGTTGCTTTACCATCGCTTATTTTTTGGATTGTTTCTTTTATTTCTCTTTCTGTAAGTATATTTTTGTTTCTTAATTCCATAATTCCTTCAAGTAAAATTGGATCCATATCTTTACTTATTTTTTCAATTTCTTCTTGGTTTAATCCAGGTAAAGTTTTTTCTAATTTACTCATAATTTTTTCTGGTTTTTGTCTAATTAATTTTTTAATTTTTCCAATACCTATATTATAATTATTTCTTAAAATTCTTGGTTTTCTAGATATAATTATTTCTGGTTTTACTGATATTCTTCCACTATTTTTTGATTCATTTGAATTATCAATTTGATTTGAGTTTTCATTTGAGTTTTCGTTTGATTTTTCATTTAAGTTTTGATTTGAGTTTTCATCTGCATTTGTAAATGAATTTTCTTCCTTATTTGTCTCTTCCATAATTTTTTTATCTAAATCTTTTATATCAAAATTTCCAGATACCTCTGTTCCTTCTTTTGATGAGTTTTCTTTTTCATTTGGCTTTTCAGATTTTTTTGCTTCTTTTTGTGTATTTTCATTTTTAACAGATTTTTCTTCTTTTCCATATGTTTCTTTTAAAATATCATTAATTCCTTTTACAGAATTTTTATCTTTTTGTTCAAATTCTTCTAAATATTTTTGGCAACTCTCTTGTATTTTGCTTAATTCTGACATTTCTTTTCTAATATCATTATCTTTTATATCAAGTTTATTTCTTTCAATTAGAAGTTCTTCTTTTTCTTTTAAATATTTTTGTTTTTCTTCATCATTTTCTAATTCAGCTTTTTTTTCATTATTCATTGCTAATAATTTTTCTGAAATAGCCCAATATTGTTGTCTATTTTCTTTTATTTTTTGGCTTTTTTCAATTAATAGATTTGATATATTTTTGCTTTCTGCAATTAATTCTCTTCTAGCTTTTTCCGCTAATTCTAATTTATCCATATTATCTTTTTCTGTTTGTAAAACTTCTCTTCCACTTGGTAAAATAACTTTGCTTTTCTTTAATTCATTTATTCTAACAACACTATTTTCTATGTCTTCTTTTTCTTTTTCAAATTTTTCTATTTTTTCTTGTTTTTCTTTTAACATAGCATCTAATTTTAATTTTGCATTTCTTACCAATATATCATTTTTTATTTTTTCATCTTGATTTTCTGATTTTTCTAAATAAGATTTACCTTGTGTTTCTAACTTTATAATAAAATCATTTTGTTTTAAGATATTTTCATCTAATTCCCTTGTATCTAATTTTTTTAAGTCTTTAACTCTGTATTTAGAATCAATTTTTTTAATATCTTGCCTATAATTTTTCATAATTTCTTCTACTTTATTATTTACCATAATTACCCCTTTCAGAATATCTATAATATTCCACCATATATTAAACCTACTTTAAATTATAACAAAAAGCAAAAAAAATGGCAATAGTTTTATGTAAATTATTGCCATTTTTAATAAATATTTAACATATTTGTAACATTCTTGTAACATTTAAATAGATTTTTTTAATTTTTCTAAACTTCTTTCCGCCAATTTTGCATATCTTTCCTTTTTATCCCTAATCCTTTTGCCATCCAATTCAGGTAAAATACCAAAATTAGCATTCATAGGTTGGAATCTATCATTCTCAGAAGAAACATATTTAGCCAAAGCTCCAATAACTGTATACTTAGAAAAAATCTGTTTTTTTCCTCCGTCCCCAAAAACAGTTTATAGCATTTAAAGCTGCAACCATACCAGAAGAAATTGATTCAACATATCCTTCTACACCAGTTATCTGGCCTGCAAAAAAAACATTATTATTTGACTTCAAATTATATGTTTCATCAAGCAATTTAGTAGAATTTATATAAGTATTTCTATGCATAACACCATACTTAACAAACTCCGCATTTTCAAGTCCTGGAATCATACTAAACACTCTTTTTTGTTCTCCGAACTTCAAATTAGTTTGAAAACCAACCATATTATATATATTACCTTCCGAATTATCTTGGCGCAATTGCACTACGGCATATGGTCTTTTAGCATATCTAGGATCATCAAATCCAACTGGTTTTAATGGTCCAAAACGTAAAGTATCTATTCCTCTTTTTGCCATTATTTCTATTGGCATACATCCTTCAAAAATTTCTCTCTTTTCAAAATCGTGTAATGTAACTACTTCCGCTTCAACTAAGGCCTGCCAAAACGCTTCATATTCTTCTTTATTCATAGGTAAGTTGATATAACTTTTTTCTTGATTTTGTTGTTTTTCTTTCCACTCCTCAATAGATTCATTTTTTTTCTTTTCTTGTTCATATCTATTTCCATAAAAAGCAATATCAAAATTGATACTATCCTTTGAAATTATAGGAGCAGCAGCATCATAAAAATACAATTTATCTTCACCTGTTAATTTAGAAATTTGTTTTGCCATTTTTTCAGAAGTTAATGGTCCAGTAGCAATTATGACAATTCCATCATTTACATCTATTTCATCATAAGATTCCACATTTTCTACTTCTTTGTGGATAATTTCTATTAATGGATTCGCTTCAATTTCTTGTGTAACTCTTTGAGCAAATTTCTCTCTATCAACAGCTAATGCTTGTCCAGCTGGTACTTGTGTTTCATCTGCTATTCTAATTAGCAATGAATCTAGTCTTCTTAATTCTTCTTTCAACAAACCACATGCATTTGTTAATAGATTTGATTTAAAAGAATTACTACATACTATTTCTGCTAAATTTTCATTTGAATGTGCTTCCGAATATTTTATTGGTTTCATTTCATACAATTTTACCTTTATTCCAGCTTTTGCAATTTGATATGCAGCTTCACATCCAGCTAGGCCTCCACCTATAATTGTAATATAATCCTTCATTTCATTATTTCCTCTCTATTGTTATGTTTTTTCTTACAAACTAACTAATCTCCAAAAAGATAAGTCCCTAAAATGGCATTAACTAAACAAGTTCATAATATCATCCTTTGACAATTTATTAATAAAAGTAGTTTGCGTGCTAAGCATATTATCAGTAAGTTCTGCCTTTCGTTGTTGAAGTTCATAGATTTTTTCTTCAATTGAATCTTTTGTTATTAATTTATATACTTGAACATTATTTTTTTGTCCAATTCTATAAGCTCTATCTGTTGCTTGATTTTCTGCTGATAAATTCCACCATGGATCATAGTGTATAACCATATCTGCTCCAATCAAGTTAAGTCCTGTTCCTCCTGCTTTTAATGATATTAAAAATACACTTATGTCTTTATTCTGATTGAACTCATCTACCAATTCTATCCTTTCATCAACTTTTGTACTTCCTGTTAATTTAAAATATTTAATATCTCTTTTATTAAGTTCTTTTTCTAATATTTCAAACATTGATGTATATGTTGAAAATAGTAAAATTTTGTGTCCTGCTGTTATACCATCTTCTACTATTTCCATACATTGATCTAATTTACTACTTCCACCTTTATAATCTTCTATAAATAAGCCTGGATGACAGCATATTTGTCTTAATCTTGTAAGTGCTGCAAGTATTTTTATTTGGCTTTTTTCATATCCATTTACATTAATTTCATCTTGTAATTCTTGTTTTGCTTGGACCAAATATGATAAATATATGTTTCTTTGTTCCTCTTCCATTTCATTATTTAAAACTGTTATTGTTTTTTCTGGCAATTCTGTTAAAACTTCTTTTTTTGTTCTTCTTAATACAAATGGTTCTATTAACATTTTTAATTTATTCATTGCATCTTTGTCTTCATCTCTTACAATTGGCATTTCATATGTTGCTTTAAATTCTTTATAACTAAACAAATATCCAGGCATTATTAAATCAAATATTGACCATAATTCTGCTAACGAATTCTCTATTGGTGTTCCTGTTAGTGCAAATCTTGTTTCTGCATTTAATACTTTTATTGCTTTTGCATTTTTTGTAGTATTATTTTTTAAATATTGTGCTTCATCTGCTATTATATATTTAAAACAGTATTTTTTATCTTTATATACATCAATATCTCTTTTTAACAAATCATATGAAGTTATAATTACATCATATTTTTCTAATTGATTTATAAGATTTTTTCTTTCTTCTGCTGTTCCCCTAATTACTTTTATTTTTAATTCTGGTGCAAATTTTTCTATTTCGTTTTTCCAGTTTAGTGATAATGAACTTGGAGATACCACTATACTTGTTTTTGGTTCTTCTATATTTTGCTTATAATCTAATAAAATAGAAATCATTTGAATTGTTTTCCCAAGTCCCATATCATCTGCAAGTATTCCTCCAAATTTGTACCTATCAAGTGTTTTTAGCCATTTGAAGCCTGTTTTTTGATATGGTCTTAATATTTGTTCTACTTCTTTTGGTATTTTTTCGTCTTCATCTAATAGATTTTTATCTAGTCCATTTATTATGCTTTTATATTCTTTATTTTTTACTATTTCTGTACCTTTTATTTCTTTTAAAAGTTGATTTAAATATAATGTTCTATTAACTGGTAATCTAATTGTTCCGCTTTCTAGTTCTTTATAATCAACATCTGTACCAGAAATTAGTTTATCAATAAAATCAATTTCATTACTTCCTTGTAAATCTAAAAAGCTTCCATCTTTTAGCCTATAATATTTTTTCTTTAATTTATATTTTTGTAAAATATCTTCTAATTGGCTTAAATCTATATTTAATTTATCCATATCTATTTCTAAAAGATTATTTTCAACTCTTACACCTACTGCTCCTATTTTTGGCTTTGTTATTTCTTTTGCTTTAAAATTGTCTGTTGCAAGTACCTCAAATTTTTTCATATAGTAATTGATGTCATTTGTTAAAAAATCATATATTTTATCTTCATCTGGTAATATGAATTTTAAATTTTTTACATCAAACATAAATCCTGTTTTTCTAAAAATGTTCATTGCTTTTGTTTCTTCTATAAGATTTCTTGAATGTTTGAATTCTTTTTCTTCTTTTTCATTTAATGGATTAAATTCGTTTTCACCATAACACAATCTTACATCTGCTACCAAGTAATTATTTTTATCATAGTCTAAAAATACTTTTACTCCTAGTTTTTCAGGTTCATATTCTTTTATCTCTTCTAATAGTTCTGGTTCTATTTTTATAGCATTTTTTACTTTTGAAAGTATAACTGAAAATAATTCGCCTAATTCGCCTTTTCCAAGTGATATTTGTGTTAGGTAATTTTCTCTAAATACTTTTAAAAGTCTTAATGTTGTATTTTCAAATTCTTTATTACATCTATATAGTTTTTCATCTGTTAATACGTATTTATATTGTTTTCCTTTCAAAACGACTGTACTGAATATATCAAAATCTGCTATTATCCTATATTCGTCATTTTCTACTTTTTCTAGTCTAAATTCCATTTCTGGATTTTGATTTACAAATTGTATATTTTGTTTTTCGTATTCTCTTGTAATTAGAATTGTTTTATTTTCTAATGTTTCAAATAACTCATCAATTGCTGTATTTCCAATAATTATTGAACTTTCATTTAGGGCTTTTCCATAATATCTATAATTTGAGTTTGCTGATGAATTTGTGTATGCTATTACTTCTGCATATTTCATCATAAAATCTAACAATTTTTGGCTATTTTCTTCAAATGCTTCTCGTGTATGTACAAATTCAAGTTTATCTCCATATTTATAAAATTCTTTATTTATCATTCTTGTATAAAATTCTGATAAATTTTTTAGTTTGTACATTCTTTTATTTCCAATTTTAAATTCTATTTTCATTTCTCTAGTAAACTTATCATATATTATTTGTGGTTCTATTTTTATAGTTCCTTTATTTTTTAGTTCTATATCTATATCTGAATCTATTTTTTCTAATTCCTCATTGTATAGTGTTTTTACAATTTGATGAAAACTATTATATTTGTTTATATTTCTGCTATTTTGTTTTAAACTGTTATTTGGGCTTTGAGTTTTATCTGGATTTTTTATGTCCTGAAATCCATTTTGATTAAATTCTAAAACTGATGCTAAACTGTGTTTACATACGCCATATGTATTGTAATAGTCTGGACAATTACAGCTAATTTCTTCTACTTCTCCATTTTTCACTTCTACATATGTATCATATTCATCTGTCCCGTATACTCTTGCATGTATCTCAAAATTGTTTTGATTTTCATATTCTACTTTTGTTATTACTACTTTTCCCATCATTTGATATTTTCTTGCTTTTTGTGTTCTTGTACTTCCTGCATCTATACATAATTGTTCTATTATATCTTCGTTTACTAGCATTTAAAATCTCATTCCCTTCTCAATGCACAAATCTGGTTGTAAACAATTAAATTTTTCAACCTTTTTCTCCTATTCTTGATGTACTATTATATATTATTTTTGAGATATTTGCAAGGGAAAGAAAAATAAAAACAGGCTTATACAGTCTGTTTTTTGTTTTTTAAACACTTGTCCTATCACAAGCCTTACTTTTCAAATCTCTATAATATTTTGCAATAAGCTCATCCAGCTCAATACTTAATTTATATGTAATAGAATAATCGTCACCATTTTCGATGCTTTTATTCAATTTATCTCTCAATTTACAAATTTCCTCATTTAACATATCAATCTCTCCTTTTTCAATTTTTCTCATTCGTATACTTATAAATTATCACATAAAATTCTCCAAGTCAAGTATTTTCAACGGTTTTTCCCAACTTTCGTACAAGCTTTTTCCACATTTTTCGACATAGAAAATCAAAAGAAAACAGCATAAAATAAATTTCAATTTTTATGCTGTATCTTCAACAATATTTTCATCTAATTTTTTACAACAGATAATATCATATTTTTTTCATTAAACACATCTTTTAACACTTGATTTAAATATTCTACATTTATTGTGTTTATTTCCTCTAAATAGTCAAAACTATTTATACCTTTAAAATAATCTGACAAAAACATTCTAGAAATGTTAACTACATCATCATATTCTTTCACATATTCACCATAAATCATCTTTTTTATTCTCTCAAAATCTTTCTCATTAACACCATTTTGTATAAATTTTCTAACTTCTTCCTTGAACATATTATACAATTTTTCTGGTTCAGTTGACTGTCCTATAATTAAAATATGTGCATAATTTTTATCAAATTCATACTCAATACTTGGTGTTGAATAACAATTTCCCATATCATATAATTCTTTATATAGTTCTGAACTTGCACCTATTAACAAATTTAGTAATACTTCTATTGATATATGTTTTTTTACTTTTTCTTTTTGCTCAGCTGGTACGTCTTTTATGCCAATAGCATAAAGTGGTTGACTAACTTCCATATTTTGAACTACTTTTTCTTTTACTATTTCTTTTGGTTCATCTTCAAAAATCCTTTTAATTTCACCATTTGCTTTTTTGTCTATTAGTCTTTTCTTAATTTCTTCTAATAATTTTTCAGGTTCAAAATCTCCTGATATAACCATTGCCATGTTTGAAGGATTGTAAAAAGTATTGTAACATTTATATAATATTTCTTTATCAATATGACTTATCGTTTCAACAGTTCCTGTAATATCAAGTTTTACTGGATTTTTGTGATACATACATTCTAGTGCATTTAAATATACTTTCCAGTCAGGATAATCGTCATACATCATAATTTCTTGTCCAATAATTCCTTTTTCTTTTTCAACATTTTCATCAGTAAAATATGGGTGTTGAACGTAGTCCATAAATTCGTCTAGTGCTTCATAAAAATTATCTGTGCATTCATATAAATATGCTGTGTGATTGTTTGTTGTGTATGCATTTGCATTAACTCCTAATGCTGTAAGAACATCTAAACTGTTTTTTCCGTTTTCTTGTTCAAACATTTTGTGTTCTAAAAAGTGTGCTACACCTTTTGGTACTTCCGTGATTTCGGTTTCTCCTGGTACTATAAATGTGCTGTCATTTGAGCCGTAGTTTGTTCCCCATATGATGTATTTTTTTTGGATTCCTTTTTTGGGGATTATCATTACTGTTAGGCCGTTTTCTAATTTTTCTGTGTATAATTTTTCTTTGACTTTTAAATTTTCAATAACCTGCATTATTTTTCTTCCTTTCGTTCACTTCGTTCTCTCATCGTCATCCAAAATTTTTTCAAAATTTTGTCTGCCAAATCTAAAATAATTTTCTCATCGTCATCCAAAATTTTTTAAAAATTTTGTCTGCCAAATCTAAAATAATTTTCTTATTGTCTTTCGATTTTTTATTAATCTTTTAAGAAGTATATTGTGTTTATACTAACTTTATTAGCTATTTCAATAACATTTTCTTTATTGACAACTGCTATTCTATTAATATATTGTTCTATATCACACTTGTTTTGTGATAATTCTTGGCTAAAAAAGTAAGTTATTTCTGTATCTTGTTCATCATCAATAGTTTTGATTGACGCGATTATTCCTTTTTTAGCATTTTCTACTTCTTCATCAGTGAAATCTCCTTTTTTCATGTCATCTATTTGTTGTTTGATTATTTCTAGTGCTTTTTCATAATTTGGAATTTCAATTCCACAATTTATAAAAATATTATTTTTAAATCTATAATAACTTGAACTTGCTGTATATGCCAAACTTGCCTTCTCACGTACATTTTGGAACAATTTTGAATTTGCACTTCCTCCAAACAAACTATTATAAATCATTACATCATATCTTAAATTATCATCATCAATATCTAAGTCCATTCCTATTATTAATTTTCCTTGTGTTACTTCCATTGATTCTTGAATATCTTTTTCTTTTTCTGATTTTTTTGCTACAATTTCTGGTCTATTATATTGTGGTTCTCTTTCTCCTAATTTAGCTATATTTTCATTATTTTTTATGACGTTTTCAGTATTCTCATCAACTATTCCTGACACAAATATATCTATTTTACATTCATTTATTAACTTTTGATAATATTCATATAGATTTTCTTCATCTATATTTTTCATATCTTCTATATATCCATATTTATATAACCCAAATGGTTTGTCTTTATACATTTCCTCTATACATCTATCTAATGAATATCTAGCTTTATTATCTATTTTTCCTTCTATTATTTGTTTTAAATTTTCTTTTTCTTGTTCAACATATTCTTTCTTAAAACAATTATTTTCTAAATATGGATTGAAAACAAATTCAAATATTTCTTCCAAAGATGTTTTTAACATATTTTCCGCTTCTTGTGGTAGAAATTCATCATTTACTGTCTCAATATAAAATTTCAAAACTTGATTGTCTCCAGTTTTATCTAGGCCACAGTCTAAGCTTGCTCCATACATTTCTTCTAATTTTTTATTTATTTCTTCTTGTGTTTTTAAATTTTTTGTTCCTCTTTTTAAAACTGTTGGTATTAATGCATTTTTTGTAACGTTCTCTCTATTTAATTTTGTTGTTAACATTATTGCTATTAAATTTGTTTTAAATTTATCTGTTTTTATTGTATGAATTTTAATTCCTTTTTTTATCTCTGTTTGTTTATATTCCAATAAATATCATTCCCTTCTTTTGCTTTTTCTCTAACATTTCTCGGAATTAGAGTCCTGGCCCTTATTTCCGTTTTTTTACTAATATTTTTATTTTATCCAAATTTGGATTTTTTAATACAAAAAAGGTAGAAGTTAAGAATGTCTTATTTGATTCAAAACTTCCACCTTTTATTATGTAATTAAAATTTTCTTTTTCTTGCTGCCTCTGATTTTTTCTTTCTTTTTACACTTGGTTTTTCATAATGTTCTCTTTTACGTACTTCTTGTAAAACTCCATTACGTGCGCATTGTCTTTTAAACCTTTTTAAGGCATCTTCTATATTTCCATTATTAACTTTTATTTCTGACATTTATATTCCCCTCCTTCCGGTCATACGAGAATGTATTTGGGATTTTCTTCCTTATCCTATATACGCTATACATTATACATTATTATGGTGTATATTGTCAATAGTTAGTAATTGTTATTTTTTATTTATTTCTTCTTATATAAAATCATCCATGATATAATTATTAATATTAATCCTATTCCAGTCATCAGAATTGAATTTTTTCCTGTTTTAGGATAACTATTTTTACTTATTGTATTGTCTACTTTATTTTGTGTATTATCATTGATATTATTTGTAACTTCATTTAAAATATCATTATTTAAATTATTATTACCATCACTTTCTGTTTCATTGTTAGCAATATTTTCTTTTTCTTGTATATTGATTTTTCCTATATAATTTGCACCTAGTGTTTTATTCCAAATATCTCCATTATTAGCAAATCTAATACATAAATAATTGTTATCATTTTTAATATTTCCATATTGTGATATTCTTAAATAAACATTCCAATTTCCTGTTTCTATTCCATCTGGTAATTCTATATCAAATTTAATTTTTGTAATTTCTTTTGAATTCAATTTTGTAGCATCTAAATTTGTTTTTATTTCATAAATTTTATCATCTTTTGATAATATAAGTGTAGCAATTTTATTATTAACCAAATTTCCAAATCCTACATTTTCAATGTTTAGTTCTATACTAAGTTTTTCATTTTGTTTAATTGTTTCTGATATGCTAGATTTTCTAAGCACAAATCTATATCCCAAATGATTAGCAATATATGTATATCCTGTTTGTCCTTTATATAATTCATCTGTACCATCATATTTTTCACTTTTCCATGAATCTATTACTTTGTCATTATATATTCCATTTAAATATGATGTATGTGTTCTAAAAGCTTCTTCTGACATATATTTTACAGTATTCAATGGTGTTCCTTGTGCATAATTTGCTACAACTTCCCCACCATAAAGTGTATGCAAAGCTTGTTTTTCAAGCCATTGTATTTCTACTTCTCTATTTTTAAAAGTCCCTAAATCACTTTCTGATCCTAAATATCCATCATTATATAATCCAATTCTATATGAAGTCGTTTCAGGAGTAGTTATGTTTTCATTTATTTTGCTTCTTTCAATTCCTGCCCAATACGCATAGTATTGTGGTTGCCTTACTCCAATTTTTATATTTTTAGGTGTATTTTCAAGCATTGTATCTAATGCTTTTTTTACATTTTCTTGTGTACATATATCACTTGAATGCATTTCTCCCCAAGGTCCAAAAAATCCTAGCTCTATATATGAGATTACTTCTTGGTTTCTTGTTATAATTGGGCATAATTGTCTAATATGTATTAATAACATTTCCATTGATGGTTCCTTATTTTTTTCGCCTTCAAATGTATATGCAAATCTTATTATTGCTGTTCCTCCATTTGATTTTATAAGTTTTAATGTTTGTTCAAATGATTCTAACATATTTTGCGTTAACTCTATATCATTTTTTCCATTTACTGCTTTCGAAAATGCTCCTATATCTAGCCTTAAATGTATTAAGTTTTTCTTTGCATCACTTTCACTAATTAACTTATTATTAGTTTCATTATATTTTATATATACTGGTGTATAAAATCCTCTTTCTGGATTATCAATCTGCATGGAAGAAACACCCAAA
>ERZ772818.2535-NODE-2535-length-13682-cov-4.349307_pt1 | contig 13682 bp, 7 predicted proteins | sample MGYA00580837_ERZ772818 | MGnify/ENA primary metagenome ERZ772818 (study PRJEB29015, sample SAMEA2737671) | human gut metagenome | biome: human gut; feature: human-associated habitat; material: faeces | place: China | collected 2012 ...
TGGAACTTGGATGTGGAACCGGGACAATGACAGGATTGCTTGCTGGCAAGGGTTATGATATGATTGGTGTGGATAATTCTGAGGAAATGCTTGCAGAAGCAATGGAAAAAAGAGTAGAATCCGGACAGGATATTCTGTATCTTCTGCAGGATATGCAGGAATTTGAACTGTATGGTACGGTGCGGGCTGTGGTAAGTGTCTGTGACAGTCTGAACTATATTACGGACAGAGATGAACTGCGTCATGTGTTTGAACTGGTAAATAATTATCTGGATCCGGAAGGCATTTTTCTGTTTGACATGAATACCGTACATAAATACCGGGATCTGCTGGGAGATACCACGATTGCAGAGAACCGTGATGAGGGAAGTTTCATCTGGGATAACAGTTATGATGAGGAAGAAGGGCTCAACTATTATGAACTGGCTGTATTTCTTCCGAGAGAAGACGGACTGTATGAGAAATCTGAAGAAGTCCATTGCCAGAAGGCATATCCGCAGGAAGAAATAGAGACTTTGATCAAAGAAGCAGGCATGGAGCTTCTTGCGGTGTATGACGCATATACATTAAATCCGGCAACAGAGGACAGTGAAAGACTATTTTTTGTGGCGCGGGAGAAAGGCAAGAAGAAACAATAAGAACTAAAGAAAGGTTAGTATTTTATGAAAGACTATATTGTAAGAGCAATTGCGGCAGACAGTCAGATTCGTGCGTTTGCAGCGGTTACAACAGAAACAGTAGAAACAGCGAGACAGGATCATAATACCAGTCCGGTTGCTACAGCGGCGCTTGGCCGTCTGCTCACAGCAGGAACCATGATGGGTGTAATGATGAAGGGAGATAAAGATATCCTGACACTTCAGGTAAAGGGTGACGGACCGATTCAGGGAATTACAGTTACTGCGGATTCCAAAGGCCGTGTAAAGGGATATGTCGGCAACCCGGAAGTTATTATCCCGGCAAATGCAAAGGGAAAACTGGATGTATCCGGAGCTGTCGGCAATGGATTTCTCCAGGTGATCAAAGATATGGGACTGAAAGAACCATATGTCGGACAGGTCGCACTGCAGACTGGTGAGATTGCAGAGGATCTGACCTATTATTTCGCAGCAAGTGAACAGGTTCCATCTGCAGTTGGCCTTGGTGTCCTGATGAATAAGGATAATACTGTACGTCAGGCTGGCGGATTTATTGTGCAGGTCATGCCGTTTGCAGAAGAAGCTACAATTGCAAAACTAGAAGAGAATGTACAGAAGATCCAGTCTGTTACAACGCTTCTTGAGCAGGGACATACACCGGAGAGTCTTCTTGAGCAGGTGCTTGACGGATTTGATATTGAGATCAATGATACGATTCCTACGGAGTTTTATTGTAACTGCAGCAAGAGCCGTGTTGAAAGAGCGTTGATCAGTATTGGACGTAAAGAACTGAATGAATTGATTCAGGATGGAAAAGATGTAGAACTGAACTGTCATTTCTGTAATCAGAATTATGTGTTCAGCGTAGAAGAATTAAAAGAAATTCTCAGAAAGTGCAAATAGGAGGAAGAAGCTGTGAAGGATGGTTTTATCAAGGCTGCTGCCGGAACACCGGATGTTCGTGTAGCAGACTGTGAATTTAATGCAACAGAGATCATTCGCATGGTACATGAAATGGAAGAGCAGGGAGCGAAGGTCATGGTTTTTCCGGAACTCTGTATTACTGCTTATACCTGTGGAGATCTGTTCTGGCAGGAAAATCTTCTGGAAGAGGCAAAGGTGCAGCTGGTACGTATTGCAGAAGAAACTGCTGATGTGGACGCGCTTATTTTTGTAGGGCTGCCACTGGAATATAAAGGAAAACTCTATAATGTTGCTGCAGGACTGAATCATGGCGAAATTCTTGGATTTGTGCCGAAGATCAATCTGCCTAATTACAATGAGTTTTATGAAGCAAGATATTTTACTTCAGGAGAAAACCTTGACGGAACCGTGCATATTGATCGGGATGTGTACAGAGCTCGTTATGAATCAGATACAGAATCCGATGATGTGGAATTTGAGATTGAGATGGCTGAATTTGATGGCTTTGAAGAACTTGAAGAACTTGAAGAGGATGAAGAGCCGGATTATATAGACGAAAATGATGAGGAAGAGGATGAAGAACTGTATGAGGAAGATATCTGGATTTCTCCGAATATGATCTTTACCTGTGAGGAGATGCCGAAGCTTCAGATTGCAGCCGAAATCTGTGAGGATCTCTGGGTACCGAATCCACCGAGTGTTGCACATGCATATCATGGTGCGAATCTGATCGTCAATCTGTCTGCAAGCGATGAAGTTGTTGGCAAAGATTCTTACCGGAGGAGTCTTGTGAGTGCTCAGTCTGCGAGACTTCTCTGTGGATATATTTATGCGACGGCAGGGGAGGGCGAGTCCACGCAGGATGTGGTTTACGGTGGACAGAATCTGATTGCCGAGAATGGGACGATTCTCGCTGAGAGCAGAAGGTTTGTGAATGGCATCATCTATGCGGATCTTGATATTCATCGTCTGGATAATGAAAGAAGGAGAATGACAACCTGTCAGTTTGCACCGGATCTTGCTCCGAAAGGACAGGATATCAGTTATAATGAAGCTTTGTTTACTCTTGAAAGAGAAGAAACAAAACTTACCCGCAAATTTGATTCCAGACCATTTGTACCGGGCATAAAAGAAGAAAGAGAACGCCGTTGTGATGAGATCCTGAATATTCAGGCAATGGGACTTAAAAAACGTCTGGCACATATCCACTGTCAGAACGCAGTGATCGGTCTTTCTGGTGGACTGGATTCTACACTGGCACTTCTTGTGACCGTGCGGGCATTTGACATGCTTGGCATGGACCGGGGCAAGATTACGGCAGTGACGATGCCATGTTTTGGAACGACTGACAGAACCTATAACAATGCATGCAGTTTAAGTAAATGCCTTGGAGCAACACTTAAAGAAGTAAATATCCGTGAGGCTGTTAATCTGCATTTCCGTGATATCGGACATGATCCGGAAGTGCATGATGTAACCTATGAAAATGGACAGGCACGCGAACGTACGCAGATTTTGATGGATATTGCAAATCAGTCCAGTGGTATTGTGATCGGAACCGGAGATCTTTCAGAGCTTGCACTGGGATGGGCAACTTACAATGGAGATCACATGTCCATGTATGCGGTTAATGCATCCGTACCAAAGACGCTTGTCCGCCATCTGGTAAGATATTATGCAGATACCTGTGAGGATCAGAAGCTTGCAGAGATTTTACTGGACATTCTGGATACGCCGGTCAGCCCGGAACTCCTGCCGCCGAAAGATGGTGTGATCTCTCAGAAAACAGAAGATCTGGTCGGACCATATGAATTGCATGATTTCTTCCTGTATTATATGCTTCGCTGGACATTTCCACCGAAAAAGATCTTCCGTCTGGCTCAGAATGCATTTGCAGGAGAATATGATGATGAAACGATCCTGAAATGGCTTAAAACATTTTATCGAAGATTCTTCATGCAGCAGTTCAAGCGTTCCTGTCTGCCGGATGGTCCGAAAGTCGGAAGCGTTGCAGTGTCACCGCGAGGAGACCTTCGCATGCCAAGTGATGCGAGCGCTGCATTGTGGATGAAAGAACTGGAACAGATTCGTATCTGACAGACACAAGTGCTGGTGTGGTCACGGGAAGACGTCAATCTGCTTCGGCTTTGGTGACTGCTTCATCGATCGCATGAATCAGCATCAGAGCAGTGTATTTCTGATCACTGGAGTATTCCAGATCATCCAGGGACTGGCCGGAGTAGATCTGGCTGGACAGAGAGTCCAGTACAGGTTCAACCAGTGGAAACATGGCAGAAGTGCTTTCGCTTAAGTTGGCAAGATGAATGGATTGTATCTGATCCTGGTCTACCGTTACTTCTACATCGAACGTGTTGTTGTTCAATCGGATAGAAGTGCGGTAGATTCCGGGCGTATATTTTGAAACGGCATCGGAAGATGCCGTTTTTGATTTGCCGGAACCAAACATAAGGAACATCACCACACCTAAAATCACGAGGAGCAGCAGAAAGATTCCTGTATAGATCACTTCTTTCATATGTAGAACTACAATTTTGGTCTTGGAACTCATGGATAAGCCTCCTGATTTCGGAAATATGGTTTGTTGCAGATGCAGATCTGATCTAACTCTGATTCTGTATATCTTATTACAATTTGAGTAGATTTATGTTAAATTAATAGAAAGAATTATTTTGAGGAGGACTTTTATGTCACTTCAGTTTATTATAGGAAATTCAGGTGCAGGAAAATCCTTCAGGGCTTACCAGAGGGTGATTCGTGAAGCCGCTGCTCATCCGGAAAAAATGTATTATGTGATCGTTCCGGAGCAGTTCACGATGCAGACACAGAAAACACTTGTAGAGATGCATCCGCAGAAAGGAATCCTGAATATTGATGTGCTGAGTTTTGAACGACTGGCCTATCGGATTTTTGAAGAAGTAGGTGGAGATACCCGTAAAGTATTGGAGGAAACCGGCAAAAATATGATTCTTCAGAAACTGGTGCAGGTCAGCCAGAAGAAACTGGTCTATCTGAAAAACCAGATGAAAAAACCAGGATATCTGGATGAAGTAAAATCACTGATTTCTGAATTTATGCAGTATGAGGTTCGCAAAGAAGAACTTGATAAGATGATCCAGGATGCGTCAGACAAACCACTTCTTCAGATGAAACTGAAAGATGTGGCAGTTTTGTATGAGGCTTTTCGGGAATACCTGTCCGATCATTTTATGACGGCAGAAGAGGTATTGGAAGTGCTGGCAAAAGAAATTCCTTTTTCAGAAAAATTGAAAGGAAGTACAGTTGTGCTGGATGGATATACCGGTTTCACGCCAGTGCAGCATACCGTTATCCGGGAACTCCTTCAGGTCTGTGAACATGTAACAGTGACAGTAACAATGGATGTCAGAGAACAGTTGCTTGCGAAAGGAAAACCACATGAGTTGTTTTATATGAGTCACAAAATGATTCGATCCCTTTCGGAATTTACCAGGGATATGGAAGAACCAATCTGGGTAAAGGCCGGAGCTGAATCCAGATTTGCGAAAGCACCTGCATTGAATTTTCTGGAACAGAATCTGTTTCGTTATCACAGAGGAGCCTATAACGAAGAACAGAAGGAGGTGCAGATTTTTCAGGCAGGAAATCCGGAACGTGAAATGGAAGAAACGGCAAGGCGAATCAGCCGGCTGGTGCGTGAACACGGATACAGATACGGCCAGATCGCTGTGATCACGGGAAATTTGGAGGAATATGGAAGCATTGCCAGACATGTGTTTGATGCAGCGGAAATTCCTTTTTTTGTGGATGAAAAACATTCGGTATTGATGAATCCATTTGTGGAGTATCTGCGTGCTGCTCTGGAAATGACAGTACAGGGATTCAGTTATGAAAGTGTTTTTCGTTATCTGCGATGTGGAATGTCGGATCTTTCAAGAAGAGAAGTGGATATCCTGGAAAATTATGTGATTGCACTTGGAATCCGTGGATTTCGCAAATGGAATGAGACATGGGTAAGGATCTACCGTGGCATGGATCCGGCGGTTATCATGGATTTGAATGAAATTCGTGAACATTTTACAGAGGAAGTACGTGAACTGGCAGAAGGATTTTCCGGAAAAAAGAAAACGGTCAGAGAATACAGCATATATCTGTATGATTTTATTGTAAAGAGACAGATCCAGGAAAAACTGAAAGTGCAGGAACTGCATTTTAAACAGCAGGGAGATCGTGCCAGGGAGAAAGAATATGCACAGATCTATGGGATTATCATGGATCTTCTGGACAAGATGGTCAGTATCCTTGGTGAAGAAGTAGTTTCTCCTGAAGAGTTCAGACAGCTTCTGGAGACCGGTATGACGCAGGCGAAAGTTGCGTTGATTCCTCCGGGAATCGATCAGGTTCTGATCGGAGATATGGAGAGAACACGACTGAAAGATATTCGGGCATTGTTTTTTGTCGGGGTTAATGAAGGATGCATTCCGAAAAATACGGAGTCCGGTGGAATACTGACAGAGATGGACAGAGACTTCCTGGGAAATCAGGGGATTGAGCTGGCACCGGGACCAAAAGAATTGATGAACATGCAGCGTTTTTATCTGTATCTGAATCTGACAAAACCGAGTGAAAGTCTCTGCCTTTCTTACAGCAGATCAAATGGAAAAGGAGAAGCAGTAGGACCGGCATTTCTGATTCGTACAATACAGACACTTTTTCCTGAAATTCATATAGAGCGTGCAGAGAAACCGGAAAAGGAACTGGATCTGTTGGAAACGCCAAATACATCGGTAGGATATCTTCTGGAAAATCTGACAGATGAAGAGAAACGAAAAGAAAATCAGCTGTTTGCAGAACTCTACAGCTGGTATCTGAATAGTCCCGATTATTGTACAATGACAAAAAAACTGACCGAGGCAGCTTTCCTCAGAAAACCGGTGGATCAGATCAGCAAAAGTGTCGCAAAAGCATTGTATGGGGAAATCTCACCAAATGGTGCAACGAGGCTGGAGCGTTTTTCTGCATGTGCATTTGCACATTTTCTGAAATATGGACTTGAACTTACGGAACGGGCAGAATATGAGTTTCGGGCAATGGATATGGGAAACATTATTCATCAGGCCCTGGAGGAGTTTGCAGTAGAGCTGCGGCAAAAACAACTGAACTGGCGAGAACTCTCTGATGAAGAACGAGATACGATCGCAGATAACTGTCTGGATAAAATTGCTGCTGATTATGGAAATACGATTCTGCAGAGCAGTGCAAGAAATCACTACATGATAGAACGGACGAGACGAATTCTCCGAAGAACCGTATGGGCCTTGCAGGAACAGTTAAAAAACGGCAGATTTGAGCCGGAAGGTTTCGAGGTGGCTATTGGCGGAGGCCGAATTGACCGCCTGGATGTGATGCAGGAAGAAGACAGGGTTTATGTAAAGATCATAGATTACAAGACCGGAAATACCTCATTTGATCTGGTAAGTATTTATTATGGACTTCAGATGCAGCTGGTCGTGTATATGGATGCCGCCATGCAGGCAGAACAGAGAAAACATCCGGACTGTCAGGTAAGACCGGCAGGAATCTTTTATTATAATGTCAAAGATCCGATGCTTCAGAAAGAAATGGAAGAAGATCTGGATGAACTGGATCCGGAGATTTTCAAAAAGCTGAAAATGAATGGCCTTGTCATGGACGACAGGGATGTGATCGAGAATCTGGACAGGACTACGATCTCATTGCCATTGTCTTATACGACAAAGGGAACACTTCGAAAAGGTTCTTCTGTGGCAAGTGAGACAGAATTTGAACTTCTGGATGCTTATGTAAAGAAAAAAATCACTGATATCCGGGAATCGATATTGAACGGCAATGCGGAAGCTGCTCCATATGAGATGGGAAACCGTAATGCCTGCACATACTGTCCATATCAGGGGACCTGCGGTTTTGACCGGAAGATTCCAGGTTATGAATTCCGCAGACTGAAACAGTTTGCAGATGAGGAGATCTGGAAAGCATTTGCAAAGGAGGTGGAAGACTGATGGGAGTAACATGGACAGAAGAACAGCAGAAAGTCATTTCACTTCGGGATCGGAATATTCTGGTCAGTGCTGCAGCTGGCTCCGGAAAAACGGCTGTGCTTGTACAGAGGATATTAAGCAAGATCATGGATACAGAAAGACCAGTGGACATTGACCGTCTGTTGATCATGACATTTACGCGTGCTGCGGCAGGGGAGATGAAGGAGAGGATTTCAGCTGCAATCGATCAGATGTTGTACGATAATCCGGACAATGAACACCTGCAAAGACAAGCATCGTTGATTCACAATGCACAGATTACAACAATTGATGGATTCTGTGCTTACATCATTCGAAATTATTTCCATATGATCGATCTGGATCCAGGCTATCGGACGGCAGAGGAAGGAGAACTGAAACTTCTCAGGGAAGATGTCATGAAGGAGGTTCTGGAGGCTGCCTATGCAAGGAAAGGCGAGAAGTTTTTAAGTCTTGTGGAGTGTTATGCGACGGGAAAGACAGATGATGAGATACGCGATATGATCTATAAACTGTACGATGCGTCTATGAGTCATCCGTTTCCGGAAGAATGGATCGAGGAGTGTCTTGAGGTGTATCAGGTGGATTCACTGGAAGATCTTCACGATACACCGTGGATGAAGCTGATCTGGGATGCCGCAGATGAGAGCATCGTGCAGGTACGAGAGCTTCTTTCCAGGGCAGCTGCAATCTGCCGGGAAGAGTCAGGACCTTATTTTTATGAGGCTGCGCTGGATGATGATATTCTGTTACTCAGAGCAGCGGAGACTGCGGTCAAAGAGCGTGATTACAATGGATTTTCAGAACTTCTTAAAAATCACAAATATGCCCGGCTTTCAACGAAAAAAGATCTGTCGGTAGACGAGGAAAAGAAAATACAGGTGAAAGATCTCCGTGACAGTGCCAAGGGACTCTGGAATGAACTGACAGAAAAATATTTTAACCAGACAGAAGAACTGATTCTTGAGTATCTGCAGTATTGCCGCAGACCAATGGAAGGACTGGCTGAAGTCACACTGCAGTATAAGGACGCTTTTGCTGACCGAAAAAGAGAACAGAATATTCTGGATTTTACGGATATGGAACATTTTGCATTGGACATACTGATGCACAAAGAAGGCGATACGATCACACCGAGTGCAGCTGCATGGGAATTATCTGCACGTTATGATGAAGTAATGGTAGATGAGTATCAGGACAGTAATCTGGTACAGGAGATGATCACGAATCTGGTAGCCGGATGGGCAGACAAACGGAAAAATATTTTTATGGTTGGAGATGTCAAGCAGAGTATCTATCGTTTCCGTCTGGCACGACCGGAGCTTTTTATGGAAAAATACCACAGGTATTCACTGGAAGACAGCGAGGAACAGAGAATCGATCTGCACAAAAACTTCCGAAGCCGTGGAACGGTATTATCATCTGTCAACTATCTGTTTCGCCAGATCATGGGTGAGGATCTTGGCGGGATCACTTATGAGGATGAAAATGCACTTTATACAGGTGCGTCATTTCCAGAGAGAGCAGATGGTAAAGAGCCGGAGACAGAAGTACTCCTGATCGAAAAGGACGGTGAGGAACTGGAGGAGCAGGGAAATCAGACAGTACAGGAACTGGAGGCACTTGCGATCGCACAGCGGATCCAGAAGCTTGTCGGTATCGAAGAGGTGCTGGATAAGGATAGCGGAACTTATCGTAAGGCAGGATATGGTGATATTGTCATCCTTCTGCGAACTTCTGCGGGATGGGCGGAGCCATTCAGCCAGGTACTTGCATCAAAGGGAATCCCGGTCTATACAGCATCTCGAACAGGATATTTTGCAGCGCAGGAAGTGGTGACGCTTCTGAATTATCTCCGCATATGCGATAATCCAATGCAGGATATTCCGCTGACAGGTGTACTGCATTCTGCAATCGGAGGTTGCAATACACAGGAACTTGCGATAATCCGAAGCAAATGTCCGGATGGTATGTTGTATGAAAGTCTGCTTGCATTCAGAGACAGAAAGACAGATGACAGGGATGAAGAAGAACTTGTATTAAGAGAGAAGATCAGTCATTTTATAGAGCTGCTGGAAGAAATGCGTGACCTTGCGGTGTATACACCGGTTCATGAGTTGATCCAGTATATTCTCAGAAAAACAGGATATGGGGATTATGTAAGAGCAATTCCGGGTGGTGCACAGAGAGGTGCAAACCTTCATATGCTTGTGGAAAAAGCAATGGAATACGAAAAAACAAGCTACCGTGGACTGTTTAACTTCGTTCGTTATATAGAAAAACTGCAAAAATATGAAGTGGATTTTGGAGAAGTAAATCTAGCTGATGTCGGAAACGGTGCAGTGCAGATCATGACAATACACAAAAGTAAAGGACTGGAATTTCCAATCGTGTTTGCAGCAGGAATGGGAAAACAGTTCAATTTTCAGGATATCAACAGTAGTTTCCTGATTCATCCTGATATGGGCTTCGGAGTGGATGTCATCCTTCCGGAAAAGCGTCTGATTCTGTCAACAGTACACAAACAGATCATACGGAGACAGCTCAAAAGGGAAAGCCTTGGGGAAGAATTGAGAGTTCTTTATGTGGCGCTGACCAGGGCAAAGGAAAAACTGATCATTACAGGGACAATTGCAAAGCTTGCGGATGTGCTGCAGGCAGTTTCCTGGCAGATGGGACGCAGAGAGACATTGCTTCCAATTGGAACAAGGGGAGAAGCAAGAAACTACTGGTCATTTATCCTTCCGGCTCTGGCTCGCCATGAAGCTATGCTGCCACTTTTCAGGGAATATGGGATTGCAGACCGGCAGATCCAGGTCTGTGAGATGGAACATGCGGAATTCAAAGTGCAGAAAATTACGGCAGCGGAGCTGGTACAGGGTGAGATTCTTGGACAGACGGACAGCCAGATGCAGGAAAAACTTCTCAAAGAATGGGACAGCAGAAAAATTTATGATGAGGAGATCCATGAGATTCTGACAGAAAGATTTGCTTTTTGCTATCCATTTGAATATCTTAAAGATCTGCCGGTGAAAGTCAGTGTATCGGAACTTAAGAAACGCAGCTGGCGGGGGGAGGAAGAAAAAGAAGAATCCCTGTTTTATGAACCGGATATTCAGGAGATCATTCCGACATTTGTTTCAGGGGAAAAAGAAGAATATCGTGGAGCTGCAAGAGGAACGGCCTATCACCGTCTGATGGAATGCCTGGATTATACACATGCAGAAGATGTACATCAGATCCAGAAACAGATTCGGATGCTCACAGACAGCAGGAAAATGTCACCGGAGGAAGCACAATGTATCCGAATTGCAGATATTCTTGCGTTTGTGGATTCAAAACTTGGACAGCGTATGAAAACAGCAGCAGAACAAAACGCACTTTATCGCGAACAGCCATTTGTCATTGCACAGAAGATGAATCAGATCGAGGCAGCCTGGGACGGTGAAGAGACAGTACTGGTGCAGGGAATCATAGATGCCTATTTTATTGAGGACGATGAGATCGTACTGGTGGATTATAAGACTGATAAGGTATCACCGGGGGGAGAACAGGATCTGATCGATCTGTATCATATACAGTTGGAGGATTACGCAGCGGCATTGGAACGAATGTTGCAGAAAAAAGTAAAGGAAACATATATTTATTCATTTACACTGAGAAAGATGATACCGTTATCATGAAAATATCCCGTAGGACAGAGAGGTTACACTCTCCATCCTGCGGGATATTTGTTTTTGAGAGTCTGGCCGACGAGTTTACCGAATCCGATTGGATAACCTTCAACGCAGAGCAGATGCCATCCTTTTGCGTGAGCAGCCTCTTCCGGTTCAATATTGAGAGTCTCACCCTTGAGATAGCGTGTCAGACGCTGATCGGAGACCGGAAGTGAGATTACGGCTTCTGCATCACCTTTTCGAAGGGAAAGTGCAAATGGCTGGGAAGGTTCGAAACGGTTTTTCTTAAGGTCCCCGAGATACAGCCCATTTCGAAGGAATGTAAGTCCACGGAAATCACCGCCTATCGGTGGCAGATAGTAGACTTTGTCTTTTCGTGTTTCAACGCGATTCCAGTCAAAGGGCTGCCCACCAAGTGTTTTCAGTCCGATCTCCTTCAGGAAAAGTTCCAGCCATTTGCGGGTTTCGGCATTTGGTTTTGCAGAAGACATTGTACCGATCAGATCGGTTCTGCCCTCTTTACGAAACAGTGCAAGAAAGTGTCCCTCTCCCTGCATCTTATGGGGAAAGAGATGTACGCTGCGTATAAGTGACGGATCTCCGTTTCCCCATTCCGGGACACCTGAAGTGAAACCTTCATATTCCGGAAGCTCAAGGAGTTCCATATCCGGTCGGTTTTCAAGAAGATGAGAAACAACTTCTTCGTCTTCTTCCGGCGCAAAGGTACATGTGGAGTACAGAAGCAGTCCGCCTGGACGAAGCATATCGGCTGCCTGCAGAATCAATTCTTTTTGCAGACTGGAAAGTTCATGAGACTTTTCAGGAGTCCAGTCACGTGCAAGCGCTTCTTCTTTGCGAAACATGCCTTCTCCGGAGCAAGGTGCATCAAGCAGAATCTTATGGAAAAATTCAGGAAAATGTTTGCCGAGATGTGCCGGAGTTTCATTTGTAACAAATGCATTGGTGATACCGAATAATTCAATGTTGCGAAGGAGTGCCCTGGCTCTGGAAGCACTGATGTCGTTGGCGACCAGGAGTCCGCTTCCATTCAGCATTGCACCAAGGGCAGTAGCTTTGCCGCCAGGTGCAGCACAAAGGTCCAGAACGTTTTCACCTGGAGTGACTGGAAGACAGGATGCCGGTGTCATGGCACTTGGTTCCTGCAGATAGAAAAGTCCGGCCTGATAGAGTGGACAGAAAGATGGACGGACATCTTCCGGATAAAAATATCCATTGGAGATCCACGGAATCGGAGTGACCGGGAACGGAACAATCCGTTCGAATTCGTCACAGCTGATTTTTGCGGTATTTACACGAAGCCCGTAAGTACGCGGTGCTTCATAACTTTTTAAAAAGCTTTCATATTCATCACCCAGCATATTCTGCATGCGAGACAGAAATGCAGGAGAGAGGAGTTCGGTAATTGTATGTTCAGACATGAAAATCTCCTTAGTATCTGTAATAAGTTATTATTGTAGAAGAGTCTGCAAATAGCAGATATAACAATAAAATTATAAATTAGTTAAAGAAAATAGAAAATACTATTGACAAAACTATATTATATATCGTATAGTATTGCTAACAAAATAATATTATATTGCTAGATAATATTGCAGAAAAAATATGAAGGAAGTGATAGCATGGTATTTAACACAGGTGCGGCACTTCTGGACGCGCCGATCGAACCCGTATTTGTCGATTACAAGATCACCCAGGATGTACGGAGTGTGCTGGAGGTATCCGAATCAACGCTGTATCCGGTGCTGCGGAGACTGCAGAAGGACGAATGTCTGGAGGTCTATGACAGGGAATGCAGCGGCAGGACGAGACGCTATTACAAGGTCACCAGCAGGGGCTGGGCACAGCTTCATTTATATGAAAGCGAGTGGCGAAGCTACAGCGGGAAGATCACAGGACTGTTTGAGGGAAGACCGGTGAAGAGGTCAGAGGCGTAACGATGTACAGATGGGAGAAAAAATAGATGAGTAGAACGGAGTATATGAGGCAGCTGGAGAGCCTGCTGCAAAATATTCCCGACACAGAGCGGGAAGAAGCACTACAATATTATAATGAATATTTTAACGATGCGGGACCGGAGAATGAACAGAATGTTATTGAGGCACTGGGGAATCCTGCGAAGGTGGCGGAGAATATTAAAAAAGATATTCCGTGGAACGGGTACGGAGAGAACAGCTACCAGAGAGCAGGCGCAGACAGCCGGGCAGTGATCACTTATCCGGCAGATCCGCAGACAGAAAATGGTAATGGAGAACAACGTAACCGGCAGAGCGATGCGTCACAAACTGCACAGGCACAGGTGGTATCTCCACAGAAAAAAGAAGGAATGTCCACCGGTATGATCGTGCTGATCGTCATTTTATGTATTTTGG
>ERZ772818.2537-NODE-2537-length-13675-cov-7.025551_pt1 | contig 13675 bp, 10 predicted proteins | sample MGYA00580837_ERZ772818 | MGnify/ENA primary metagenome ERZ772818 (study PRJEB29015, sample SAMEA2737671) | human gut metagenome | biome: human gut; feature: human-associated habitat; material: faeces | place: China | collected 2012 ...
GCCCGTGCGCACGGTGGGTGATGCGGGTGATTTCCTGTCCATCTGGATCAAGCAGTATAGTGATTGTAGTAATTATCGTTTGCGCTAATTTGATATTCAGGAAACTGTCCCCAAAAACCATCATAGAGCAGAGGCCCTGCTTGATCTTTGGTACACATTGTTTCCCACACCAAAGAACTCACCCATCGGTTTTTAGGGAAAGAAATTTCTAGTCCAAGCTGTCCGTCTTTCCATCTGCCATACTCCCAAAACATTTCCGAAGTATCCTCAAAATAATGCTCTAGATAAACTCTGAACGTCCAATTGTGCAGATAGTAATTCAGTGCAAAGTTCCAGCTTCCCACATGATTTCCTTCTACATTTACCTGTTCTCCTTCGGGTGTATCGCTGCCACCGGCTTGTGGAAAGAAAGCTTTCCAATATGCTTTGAAGTTATCTGGCATGTCTAGTACTTTTTTTCCTGTACCGTTCGCATTTTTTATATATTGATCACCTCCAAATTGTGCAGCCATCAGGATGCCGAATTCAAATTCTAAAGGCAACTTTTTTTTATTACCCAATCGCAGCATCAGTGATTTACTGTGATAAAGCACATCTTTCACATAATAGCTGCCTGGATTTACAAAATCTTTTTGCCATTCACCCTCCGTAAATTTACCATAAGCTAAATGCCCTTTAAATGCTAACCAGCCTTTTGTACTCGGAATATTTAAAAAGTCAGCAATTTCAGCCCTAATTTGTGGGACAGGCCTGGTGTTAGCACCTTCTACCAGCATACCGCTGCTAAGCCGTTCATTTTTAATAAGGGGAAATCCTGGACGTTCTTTTTGACCGAAACTTAGATTTAGTACTTTCCAGCCAAAATCAATATAAAATTGCTGTAGATAAACTGATGAAACTTGATTTATACCTCCAGTTAAATCAATTCCTATTTGCATATTCCATTTTTTTTTAAGCGATTTATTATAAGTAAATCCAGCTTTAATATAAACAGAGTTTTGTGTATTACTGAGCAAACCATACTTATTAGCTATAAACCAAAGTGGAGCATTAGTGCTATTACTTGTTTGTGATTCTACTTTAACTGAATAGGCTAACATAGAATTGGCTTGTTGCCCCCAAATAGCAAGGTTATGTATTGCAAAAAATAAAATTAAAAAATATAATTTCATTAACTAGTTACCTCTTTAGATTGTTCCAAAAGTCTTTTCCCCAAAATATCCATATAGAAGCACTGATAAATCCTAAAAAAAACATACCTAATATAATTATTTTTTTATTTGGCGAGGTGGGATATAATGGAATTGTTGCAGGTTCAACAATGGCAAATACAGGCTTGACTTCTTGAATTTTAGCTCGGGCAACTTGTAATTGTGTTTCTACTTGACTATAAATTTGAAAAGCTATATTCATCTCATTTTGGAGCAATGTTCCTTCAACTTGACTGCGTTGTGATATTATATTTTTATTTGTATCTATGAATTTTGCATATGCTTGTTGGGCTTTTTGATATTCTTTTTTACGTTCATTACATAGTTCTTTTAAATAAAAATAATCTTCTTGTGCTTTTTTTGTACGATAATTTATAATGTGTTGTTGTAATTTTTTTACAGTACTGTCGGCTACTACTGCTGCAACAACAGGGTCTTGAAATTTTGTAGAAATAATAGTCATTCCGCTTTTTGTTTCTTCTGTAGCAGCTAATGATTCTTTTATTTGATTTATAGTGTTTTGTTGTTGTTTAGTGAGTTTAAAAGGGTTAATAGTATTATTTGAGGGAGAAGTTGAGGTGTTATTAGTTGTAATTATTGAGCAGAAAAACTTTATAATTGAGTTGGGAATTTGTATAATATAATTCCACCACGGTTTACTTTGTTGGTTTACATATTGGGATAAGGAGATTTTATCTTTTGAGTTTTTTTGGGGGATTTGTAAGTTGTACATCTCTATAATAAAAGGGGTAGATTGAATTATTTGTGGAAACATGCTAAAATTAACAGCATCTGTATTTAAACCACTAATACCTCCGACTCCTAACATTGTAGCCATACTCCCTAATCCAATTTTACTTTCATTTGTTCCTGATTCTGGTGATATTATGACATTAACTTCATAAGTTTTGGGGATACTATAGGATATTATAAATCCTAATAATACTGTTATAAAAATAAACTTGATTACAATTTTTTTATGTAAAAAAAGCTTTTTAAATATAACCTGTAAGTCAATTTCTTGTAGGTTTTTTTCCATAATTATTCTTTTCTAAGGAATTGTTTATAAATGTATGTTCGTATTTTACTTGGAAATAATCTGACCGTAACTCTTATTATAATATTATATATGGTGTCAAAAAAAGATAAAAATCCCATTTTATAAAAAATAATTTGTGATTTTATGTCATTTAATGCATATTTAAATCCTCCTCTCCTTTTTATCATATCGGGAGAAAATCTAAAATACAAAAGACTTTCTTGAATATTATAAAATTGATATCCTTTCATTAGCATTTTTATCCATAACCGATAGTCCTCAGGAAAACCATCATATCCTCCTACTGCCAATACAGAACTTTTTTTGTACATTACAGTAGGATGATTTATCGGAGATCTATGTTTGGCATATTTTATTATGTCTTCATGTTTTTCAGGAATTTTTTTTATTGATAATATATTATCAGTTGAATCCTGGAATTCTTCTATCCATGAACTGCATATATCAATATTGGGATGTGTAGAAAAAATTGCTATTTGCTTGGCAAATCTTGTTGGTTTAGCTATATCATCTGAATCCATTCTGGCAATTAATTCATTTTTGCAATATTTTAAACCTACATTTAAAGCATTTGCCAATCCTTGATTTTTTTCTAAATGAATATTCTTTAATTTAGATTCAATAGTTTTGTATTTGTTGATTACAGATTCTAATTCATTTGTAAGAGGACCATCTTCAATTAATATTATTTCATCAGGTTGTATGGTTTGACAAATAATACTATTTAAAGCGGCATCTAAAAATAATGGATTTTCTTTTTTGTATACTGATATTAAAACCGAAATTTTCATTTTATTTTTTCATTAATAAGTGCAGTATAAGTATTTATATATTCTTTGGACATTTGTTTTACAGAAAATTTTAGAACGTTTTTTTTGCAAAAATCAACTTTTGAGCTATAAAAATTCGAATCTGACAATAATTTGTTTAATATATAGCTTAATTGCTGATAGTCTCCAGGGTTGAATAATAAATCATTATCATTAATGACTTCTTTTAAACCCTTAACATTGGAGGCAACTGCGGGGATTCCTGCTGCCATATATTCTGCAGCTACTAGTCCAAAGCCTTCCCAAAGTGTTGATAATATTCCAATTTTACATCCTTTTATGATACCTGCTACATTTTTGCTATTTCCAATAAAATGTACTCTGTTGGTTAGATTATTTATTGTAGTTTCTTTTTTGCAAACTTCCATCATTTTACCACTACCAATAAAAATTAAATGAGTATTTTTAGGGCATAGCTTTAAAGCTTTTATTACTGTTATTTGATCTTTGGGAGGATCAAACCTTCCAACCATTGCTATATAATTATTTTCAGATGATATTTCTATGGTTTTATCTAAGATATTTTTTGCATTTGCAAATTTTTCAATATTAACCCCATTTCTAATTGTCATGATTTTTTTTTCAAGCGATGGAAAAGAAAGCCATTTCTTTAATTCTTCTTCTGTTTGAGAACTTATACATATAACTCTATCATATCTTTTATAAAAAAAGCGGTCCAAAAAATTTAGAATAGAAAATTTTCTTCTATTATTATATGTACTATGCTCGGTTGTGATTAAAATGGCTTTATTCTTAAAACCATGTAGGGAGGAAAATGCAATTGATGCATATAATTGACACGGAAAATGATGAATATGAATTACAAGATAATTCTTTATGATTTTTCTAATTTCATATATATTATTAATATTATAAGGGTTACTATATTTACCAATAATAACTTTAATTCCTTTTTCTTCAAATAGCCTTTTTAAGCCAATTTCGTTTTTATTCAAAACCAAAACAGCAACTTTATGACCTTCATTTATCGTATAGCTACATAAGTCATATAAAAGTGATTCAACTCCGCCTTCCGATAAACTATTTGTAATATGTAAAATATTCATTGATTTAGAAGTTTAGAAGGTTATTCCATTCTTTTTTAATCGCTTCCTGTGAAAAGCGTATTTGGGCATCTTTATAAGCTTCTTTTCCCATTTCTTTTAAGGTATTTCTGTCTTTAGTTGCTTCCAATAGTCTTTCACTTAATTGGTTTATATTTCCATTTTCAATAATATATCCATCTATATTATTTCTGATTACTTCGTTAGGTCCATTGGGACAATTAAAACTTATGCAGGGGAGTCCTGCCATTTTGGCCTCAATCAATACCATAGGTAGTCCTTCAAAACGAGATGACATTACTAATATTGAAGCTTGTTCATATATCATAGATATATTGGGTGTAGCAGGTTGTAATGTTACTGTATCTTCTAAATTATTTTTTTTAATGAACTCCATTAATTCATTATATTTACTGCCTGAACCTACAATTAATAAATTCCATGGAGATATTCTATTGGATATTTTTTTCCATGCTTCTAATAATAAATCAAATCCTTTTTGATATTCTAATCTTCCAACAGCTACAATAGTATTTGAGTCTATGCTTGATTGTTTTTTTATATTAATTGTAGAAAAGTTTGGAATACATTTAATTTTCGAATTAACATATTTAAGGTAGTTCTTTTTATCTGCATTTGTCAATACAATAGTAGTATCTACAAGTTTGGTAGATAATAATCTCCAAATAAAGCCTATTTTACTTCCTGCAAATAGATTAAAATGTTCCCATCCTATATGTTTTATTTTAAGCCTCAATATTGCAGGATAGGATAATCTAACAAGAGGTACTGCAACACTAATTAGAATATCAGGTCGTATTTTTATTAAGTTATTTCTTAATGCTTTTATTATAATAGGATAATTTTTAAATTTAAAAGAAGATTTTATTGATATTGTTTTTATATTGGGATTAAGAGGGTAGGGTAATTGGGATATTTCCTCTATGGTAATAATAGATATTGTATGATTTTTAACTAGCAGATTGCTAAGTTCTATAGTCATTCTTTCTATTCCGGCAGAATTTGACAAACTTTCTGTAAATAAAACCACATTCATAATAATAAAAAGTTAAATTTATAGGGAGTGAAGAATTTTAGGCAAGGATAATATTTTAGAAAGCAGTATAAGCTTAATATGCAATAGAATGATATTAAGTTGAATTTATTTTTTATAAATATAGAAATATATGCTGGTAGGATGAAGCAAAAAGAAATAGAGAAAGCTCCAGAAATTCTAACTAATATTTCTAAATTCCGTGCCATGAAAAATGCGATTAAACTTATCAAGTACATCTTTAAAAGTAATTGATAAGTGGAATTCTCCATGAATTTTGTTTTAAAGTATATAAGAAAAGGTATAATTAAAATAAAATACATGATTAGACTGTATAGAGGAAGTGAGTTTTGGTTTTTTATGTATATCATATAGCCATTCCAACCCGCCATTTGAGTCACTGTTGTAAAAATGAATTCTATTAGTGAAGTTGGTATAAGGAAACTTATAATAGCTAGGTATAAAAACTTTTTTATATCTAATTTAAAGAGTGGTAATAATAACAAGCATCCCCACGCTAATCTATGAAATAGTCCTCCTATCACAAAAAAAAGAATACTTTTCTTTTTTTCACTATCTTTCCAACAAGCTAAAGAATATAAAATGCATGATATTGCAACTCCATATCTAATTTGCATAAAGGGCATCATAATGAATTGGGAAATGAAAATTAATAAGGCAGTATTGGGTTTATCCGTTAATTTTTTTGTAGCCTTATAGAAAAGTACAAATGTGAAAAAAGAGCAAAACAAGAATATAGACTGGTATTCAAATCCAATTGATTTTAGACATGATGTTGTGAACATATAACCAAATTCAATTGGATGTAAAAATATTTTTGTTAAAAATGACATAAATGTTGAATCTGTTAAACATGGAGCATTTTTCCAATATCCAACGTAATTAGCATAGTCATTATCAACTTCTCCTCTTAATCCACAAAATATTGAAAATATGATTATATTTATAATGGCTATTGTATTATTTTGTTCTTTTTTTAAGTTTATAAATTCAAGGAATGAACAAAATGCTTGATAAGTCCATATGATAAAATATATAGCCATAAATTATTAAAATTCTGAATTGTATGATAGAAAAAATATAATTTTTTAATATTTCATAAACTTCTAATTTGTAGACTCTCTTTTTAACGGGCACCAGCAGATAGCCGTCTAAAAGAGAGTCTACAAATTTAACGATTATTGTTTGCATATTGCCATGGGAAGAAGGTTTTCGTAATCTGTTCTTCCTTTTTTTTAGTTCTCTGAGTAGCTAGCAAAAAGTAATCCCTGAAGGAGACTCCTGTCTGTTTTCAGCTTTCTATAAAGGTATTATAGATTGCAGAATTTTGTATTATTTTCAAACTTCCAAAGAAAGAACAGATTGCTCTTTCTTTGGAAAGTGATTGGTCTTATTGCTCTTCCTGCCGCCATATTGTCTATGGAATATTCTCCGTAATTTCTGTAGGAGAAGATCTGATTCCAGAAGTTCTTCAGATAGTTAAGAGCCTTGCTTATAGTTCACTTCGTGTCTCATCCGGATTTGCCAGCAGATCATAGAACTCTATCCTTATCTTATGATGATTTCCGTTATTTCTTTACTGTTCCTTGCCGTATAATTTTGCTATTAGTTCCAGAAAGCCTCTAGCCTGAAGGGATACTTGGTCGTATGCATGCTTGAACTTTGTCCTTGCATGTGCCAGATAGCAGAAATCCTCTGCTTTTATAAATTCATTATCAAGATACATATAGGCATTGTAGCTGTAGCTCTCTGTTACTTGATTTTAGAGTCGCCAAGAAAATCCTTGAGTACCCCTTTCAGCTCCTTCCTTCATGCTGTTGCATACCTTTATTATCTGTTGTCTCCTCGTAGATGAAGATGACTATACGCTTTGTTTACAAGAAGGCACCACATATATGTTTTACGTTTTCTGTCATAGCTTCTGTTGCGTAGCAATGTTTCGTTCACATTCACATTGACTCTGTCCTGAAAGGTTGTATTGTGCCTTTGCCTAGTTCAGAGGGGCTTCGGTAGTGTTCCAGTCATATCCGACTGATGGTTCTTAGCTTTCCTGTATGTAGGTGTTGATATCTGAAAGCTCTTAAACATAAGATATGAGAGTAGGTTTGCTGTAATACATCTATCAACTACTATCTCATTGTAGATATCAGCCAGAGTCCCATTTTTCATAGGTAGGTGCATTCAGCTTTTTCTCTATTTCATCACGTCGTGCAATCATTTCATTAAGCTGCTTGCTCTTGTTCTGTTTCTCCTCAAACAGGAATATGGCGAACCTTTTTATTTGCTCTTGATCTATTTCTTTAAAGGGGGATGTTCTTTTGAAGAAGCTGTCTATTATCCCTTAAAGATGCTTGCGTCTGAGAGTCTTTTCTATGAGTTCTTCCTGTTCTATATTTTCTGATTTTATTGGGGTATCGCCGTGGATTATCTCGCATATGCGCTGGGTCTTGTGAAGTTCTGGTAGATAATAGAAGTTATGTAGTCTGTTAATACTTACATAAATTCTCTAGTTTTTTAATCAGTGTTTTTCAGCTCCTGATAGTCTAAGCTCCTCTACTGTATGCATAAGCCTTCACGAGTTCTTATCGTTACATGATGCTATGGAGATATGTACGTTTGGGCTTGTCTTTAACAACATTCTGCTGTTCGTTGCCTGTCTGGATCACTTCTTTAGGAATACTTTCCATCTCTACAGGTACAATCTTCTTCTTCTTTATTTTCTTGAACTAGCCATAGAATGCTGCGTATGGAATATTGTTGCTTATATAGAACGGACTTATGGAAATTCCTTAAAGCTCATTTCTCGGTCTTATAGAGGAACCACAATTTCTCAAAGTCCTTTTTGCTAAATATAATCTTTCAAGTTTTATGTTAAGCGCGAAGGTAAAGAAAAGGGGCGTGCTAGTTAATATGTCAAAATTTGATGCTTTCGGTAAATTGTCTTGTTTTATTGGTGTAAATTACTTGTTGTTTAATCACTGTTTCTCAGTGATGATATGTATTTTTTTGCAATATATTCCCAGGAGTGTATACCTGTGCTATATTTTTGTTTTATATTATTTTCTATTTCTTCTAAAATCGTTGTATTCTCATATAATGCTGAAATAGCTTTAGATAATTCGTTACTATCCTTGGGTGGTACTATCAATCCAGTCACTTTATCTATTACACATTCTTCTAGTGCACCAACTCTTGTCGCTATGACAGCCTTATTCATTGTAAAGGCTGTCATTATTACTCCACTTTGAGTAGCATCTATATATGGACAGACAATAAATTTTGCATGCTGGAATAAATTTGCACTTTCATACATCCCAATATGATAATTCTTGAATTCGATAAAATTTAAATTTTTATATTCTGATATATCAAAATGATAATTACCATTACCTGCGATAATCAAATGTAGCTCAGGATGTTTCAAATGAACTTGTTTGAATGCTTCTAATAGATATTCTATGCCTTTATAAGGTGATATTCTTCCATAAAAAAGAATGTATGGTACATTATTCTTATTTTTTTGTTCGATAAATGATTTAATGCAATCATATGTACTTAACTTATTTGGTATAATGGAATTAGGATTAATATGATATTTATTGATGAATGGATTTATTTGTTTATTGTTTAATAGTATAAATTTTTTGCACCTTTTGTATGCGATTTTTTCAATAAAAGTTCTACGTAAATTACTTTCGCCTGTATGAGGAAAAGGATCATGAACTGTTAGAATTATATTTTTTAGATTATAAAGTAATAAATCTGATATACCAAAAGGTTGGCTGGTCCACACATAGTCGTAGTTAAATGATGATATAAATTTGTATAATTTATTAGAGGAGTTAATTCTTTTAATAATTGATTTGCTAGTATAAGTACGGTTTATTACATAGGTGTCATCATTTATATAGTCTGAATATTGTGTTATTTCTTTATAAATACTTGCTTTAAAAATACCATCATGTGGATATTGACATTCAATTTCTATTAAAGTTGATTTTAGGTTCCTAGGCGTTATGGGTATTATATGTATAATTCTACAACCTTGTTTACGTAATTCTTTAACAAGTGGAAAATCGCAGTCAGCAAAACATGGGAGTGATATATATATAATTGTCATAGAATGAATGGTTTGATATGATTTTATTATTTTATAATATTGTTAAGATAAAAAAGAATCTTTAATTTACTCCATGTATTTATATTGGGGACTTACAAAGTTTTTTCGAATACATTCTTAATGTGTAGATTTAATGCATTGATATACTTTTCTGCGTTATCTCTATTTTTTATTCTATTATCTGATGAGGATAACACATTGTTTAAATGATAAATATATTCGTTTAAATTGTCAGTTTTATATACAGGGCATTGTAGTGGGTTAAAAATCCCTTCCAAACTATGGCTTGAAGATAGAACAGTTTTCCCATAAGATAATGCTTCAAATGTTTTAATTTTTAGTCCTGTACCATTAGATACTGGATTGATAACAATATCTCCTAATTTATAGAAATCAGATGGATTGTCATATTCTCCTTTTAAGACGATGTGTTTCATCGGCAATTTCCCTGTTAATTTGTTGCAAATACCACCGCCAATTAATAATTCTAAATCTGGAAATTGTTTAATTAAATCTGGAAATATGTTGTTTATAAAAGAAATAAGAGCTTTGATATTTAATATGTTGCTGCCTGAAAAGAATAATATTTTTTGGTTATTAGTTATTTCCTGCTTTTGGAATGTAAAAGGGCAATACATACAATAAACATTTGTTTTGTATGCTAAATATCTATAATAGAAAGCTTCTTGTTCTTGAATTGCTAATACGCTATTTACTCTATTAATGCATTGCGCTTCTTCATTTGGGGTACATGTAACCCAATAATTTCCTTTAAGACGAAGATTTCTATATGAAAATACATCATGAGTAAATAATAAACTATTTCCTTTAAAATATTTTGCAATCCTTGTAAGCCAAATATAATTTAGTATTATGCTGTCGAACTTATATTCTTGTTTGATTTTTTTTATGTAAGTTTTAATAAACCATGGCTCTAATAGGTAAATATGAGGAATTGAATGAAAAGGTAATGTTTCTATTATCTTTGTTATCAATTTTTGAAGTATATTTTTTTTGAAATAAAGAAAATTATTACCCCAGAATTTTTTTGTCTGAATATATGCTTCGTCATTTTTTTTTGAGGTAATATATAGGAAATATACATCATATCCGATATTTTTTAATAATGTTGCATATGATAGTATGCACATTCTATTTCCAGCATTTGTTGGGTGTGTAGGAGTATCTGATATTATTAAAATTTTTTTCATACTTCTATATTTTTTAAGGATAAACGATTTATGTATATTTGTTTGTTTTTTAAAGTATTTTTCAATAAACACTTATTATTAAACAGATATTCAAATGTTGAAACAAATTGTTCCGTTATAAAATCTGAAGGTGAAAGGAGTAAATTTTCAGGTAACCCATAATGTTTGAATAGTCCATGAAATTTACCTTGATATGTTGCAGCCATAACTGGCACTCCTAAACTTAATGCTCCAATAGCAAGATGCATTCTACTACAAATCATTATGTCGCATAAACTTGCTAGAGCTTTTATTTGACTTGCATGGTACACTGATTTTATTTCTTTGATATAATCTGCATATCCTCTATCTCTTATTTGTTCAGCAATGATGGGTAAAACTACAGTATCTGATATTTTTCCTCTATTGTCATGCGGTATTAATAAAATAGATAAATTTTTATATGAATCAATTAATTGAATTAACATTTCGGCTAGGTTAAAACACGCCATTTTAATTTCCTCAGTACTTTGAGATTTTTTTAGCATTGGATGAAAATTAAATCCAACGATGATATGTTGTTTTTCTTTTTTCTTTTCACACCATTCTTGATATTCTTTGAAGTCTAAAAAATTTTTATCAGGCTCTAACAGGAAAGCCATATCAGATACAAGTGTTGATTTCTTATGAGTGAAATATTCAAATCTTTGCTGTGAATAATAATCCCTTAAATTAAATCTTACTGAAGGAGAGCAAAACGTATATGCAAACTTGATTTTCCATGACGGATTTTCATTAAAACTAAACCCCAAAATATTATATGAAATATTATAATTTTGACATAAATCCGCTACAGCCATAAGTGTGAAGCTGACATCTGGACTATAATACCCATCCATACAATCTGCACCAATAATTATAACCTTTATGGGCTTTATCTCTCTTATAACTTTAGCAATTTGATATATTGGATATTTTCCTTCCCAGGCTTTTATAGCATTATATCCTCTTGTTTGTGTTTCTAATACTCCCTTGTCGGTACTGGTAATAAAACAAAATTTGGCAGTACTATATGTTTTCTTGAGTAATGCAATCGATGAATATATCATAGCTTCATCTCCTCTTGATCCCCATACTGACCATGGGTCACATGGTATATATAGAATTGTTGAATTGGAGGATTTGGTAAATATTTTTTTTCTTTTCAGATAAAGCCAAATTAGAATGTTAAAACAATATTGCATTGTAGAGATAATTCCTATTATAAGTGATTTTAATTTAATTGTAAATGTCATAAAACTAAAGGATTAGTATATTTATTGAGTAAAATATTGTATGTTTATGCTTGATGGTTTAATATGGATTTTTTTAAATGCTGTATTTTAGTTGCAATAAACTTTCTTTCAGTAGTGTTACAGCCTATATAATATATCACGATAATATTATATGTAATAGTGAATATACTACTTAATAAGAAATTAGTAAATGTATTGGGCATTCCTCTAAATATTGCAAATGGAATTATACTTGATAAAATACTTACTAGGATAATATTTATATAAACTTTTTTTAAGAAATCTTTAACTTGAAGTTTTATGATTTTTTGTAACATATATAATCTTGCTCCTAAGCATACTTGTGTTAATATAATAGCAACAATCATTATAATTTCTGGAAAGAAACCTTTATAAAGTAAGAAATACGATACTGGAAAATTTAGTAATTGAAGACCTCCAACTAAAAGTTGGTAGTTTTTAATTTTACCAGTTGCTTGTATTGCTGTAATAAGAGGATAGGATATTGATTCACTCATTGCTAATATTAGTACCAGTTGGACAAATAGGACTGTGTGTGCTGGAACAGTTTTTAACCACAATTCCAAAATGTATTCGGTATTTAATATAATAGGTATAGAGAGTACAAGTAACATATAAAATGATAGCCTTGCACCTTGAAAGATTAAAATCATCATATATTTCTTGTTATTAGCTGCATATGATTTAATAATTTGAGGATTTAAAGCCATCATAAAGTTATTAACGAATCCCTGTACAGCGTTGTTTACTTGAAATGCTATGCCACGCGCTGCATTTACAATAGGTCCATCAAATATATTTATAAGTATATTTCCTCCTTGGTCTCTAAATATTGCAGAAGCTGTTCCAATAAGATTCCATCCAGCAAAACTAAACATTTGCTTAAGTAAATGTTTGTCCCAGATGAAATGATATTTGCATTCTTTAAATGTTATTTTGCAATAATATGCATATGTAAATTGTATTAAGAGAGCCATAAAGCACATTATAATTGAGAAAAATATTAATTTATCAATAGGTGAAATAGATATTAAATACGCAATAATTAATCTTCCAATTGCTTCAAGGATACTGATATATGCAAATGCTGACATTTTTTCATGCGCGATGATATATGCATTAAAAGGAATACTAATCAAATTGATTACAAAGGTTAGTAATGATATTTGAAAAACCCAATTAGATGCTATTAAACGAGTTTTGGGTATTGTCATCTGAGTATTTAAAAACCACACTCCTATTAGTTCTGCAAATAAAATAATAATAGCAGCTAAGAATAATTGTATTGTTATGGCAGAAGAAAATACTTTATTTAAATTACCTTGCTGTTTTTTCCCTAATTCATAAGTTATAAAACGGCTAATTGCAGTGGATAAAGATCCAGATAATAATGAAAACATAGCGACTATACCACCAACAACATTATATATACCAAAATCTTCAACTCCAAGGGCGTTTAAAACAATGCGAGAAGTATATAAACTAACTACCATTAAAAACAACATTCGGAGATATAAAAATAATGCATTTTTTGCTATCCGTTTATTGTTTTCTGATATGTTTGTCATATTGATAATATTTTTATTTTATTTTGCTTGAAATAAATATTTATAATACAAAATTTACATTTAGTGGGTGTTATTGTATCTTTTTTTGCTTATTTATTACTTTGTCAAACCAAACATTCAATCCGCTCCAAATAACGACATCAATAATAAATACCAATGTGTTGTTCATTCCACAGTGTACTGTTACAATTGTAAAAAGACAGAAACAGGCAGACATAATTTGGATAGTAACCATTGCTTT
>ERZ772818.2538-NODE-2538-length-13674-cov-9.604009_pt1 | contig 13674 bp, 14 predicted proteins | sample MGYA00580837_ERZ772818 | MGnify/ENA primary metagenome ERZ772818 (study PRJEB29015, sample SAMEA2737671) | human gut metagenome | biome: human gut; feature: human-associated habitat; material: faeces | place: China | collected 2012 ...
ACCCAGCTTGGAGAAGTCATAGAGATATTCAATCTGAAAACCGGAGAACATAGAGTCTATTATGGTCCACATGGGGAACCCCTGTTTCATATATCGCAGGGATATGGCTTGCCTATCGGCATTATGGGCTTCCACGATGTGAAAGTAACAGAACATTTGATTTATGCAGTTTTTCAAGGGATTTCATTCAAGGAAATTGCCCGGAGTGAAAAACAAGGAATACATTTGCCTGACGGAGGCAGTAAACTTTATACCTTCACATTGACTGGATTACCTGTAAAGTGTTATGAACTTAGTAACCCTGTTTGTGGAATTTGGGTGGATGAAGTAAAAAAACTATTTCTTGCAACAGACGTGTTTACAGACAATCTGATAACGAAATTTGATTTAAAGAATTAGTGGGCTCACATAATGAATACGACATATATAGTTAAAAGGAAGAATATTATCAGGATAGGAGTACTAGTTGCTTGTATACTTTTTACCGTAATATATGGTATATTGATATTCAATGCGTGTAAGCAACGTGAGCAAGCATGGAATCGGCAGGCTAAAGCTGTCTTTCTTGAGGCAGTGGGAAACGAACTGAAGAAATTGGATAAAATGGAGATATATGGTTGCCATACCGTCACTTCTTTATTTCGGCAGGTGACATTAGAAACCGATATTCCAGATTCTGTGGTGTTTGCATTACAGGATGGAACTCATGTTTATCATCTTCCTTTACACAGGCGGAATAACGCTTATTTTAAAGATGGAGATAAGAATGTTTACCTTAGCTTAATTCTTGAGAAATATCCATTTCCTTTTGATTCCTTGCACTATGCTTGGGATAAGCAGTTGGCATTATCCGATATAAAAGCAAAAACAGGAGTATGTTCCAGAATAACCGATTTGTTGGGAAAAGTTTCAACCTTTGCTTCGGGAGCACTGGAAGAGTTTTCTCCGTCGGATAGTCTGGTCTCTACCTATTTGGGTTATCGTCTGGAGATTGAATTATCCGGTTATATTTCTTATTCCCGGTGGAGTCTTCTACCGGGCGGAATGGTTATAACGGTTGTCCTTCTTTGGTGTATGTGTATTTTTTTCTGGTTGTTTTACGACAGACTGAATCAGTTGGTTTCGAAACGGACTGTGGTAGTGGAAAAGGTGGTCGAAAAAGCACCACTTTCTGTCAAAGCACACAATAAGACCAGACATATTTCAAAGGCCCGTGTCTACAGACTGGAGCACGATGTGCTTTTTGATGCCGAGCAGCGTTTGTTTTGTGATGCTAACGGTGTCATTGAGAAACTTTCCCCTGCCATGTCTGTGTTGTTGGAGCACTTTCTCAAAGCATCCGACCATACGCTGACCAAATATGAGATTTATCAGATTATGGGTAAAGACCTTGAAGAATATTCATTGGACAGCTTTTATAAGATGATGGGCCGTTTCAGAAACAAGCTGGAACAAGTCTCCTCTGTAACCTTGCACAATGACGGAAACGGATCTTATCGTCTTGTCTTTCCTTTGGAATAAACTGACATGAACTGACATTTATTGTTTGTATGTATTTGTTTTATAGGTGGTTGTGATTTGAACACTGCTTGATATCCCGAATAGTATTTGTAAAGGCATTTTTTATTTATAGTTTTGCCATAACAAAATTTTTAAATGCAATTAAGATGAAAAGAACATTAGTTTTATTAACGGCTATTATTATTTGTATTGTGAGTACAGTTGCGTTTCTACATTCTTCAAAGAAGACAGAATACAATATTTTAATGCAGAATGTAGAAGCCTTAGCTGGTGAAGAAAATTTAACCCCGGTTCATTGTGCGGGATTGGGATGCGTCGATTGTCCAATTAATGCAGTAAAAGTAAAATATGTCGTGTCCGGTTGGAGTTTTAACGAATAAGTCACTCTTGTACTTATGGAAATAAAGCATTCAATTGTTTATGGCCTCATAAAGATATCATTCATCTGTCTCTTGTTTTTTGCCATGTCCTGCCAGAAGAATGACCGTGCAAAGGTTGAGTCTTTGGTCAAGGAATGGAATAACAAGGAAATCCGTTTCCCCGATAATCCGGTGTTCACGCGTTTCGTAACCGATACGGTTCCTTATAGGATTCCAAAAACCGATTACAAGGTAGTGGTTCTGGATGTAATCCCAAAAAATGTCCGGTACATCCTGCATAATATAAATGTAGAATAGGTGTATTAGTCTTTTTATCTTTATGAACCGACTACTACACCTATTGATTATTTAAATAGTATATGCTGTTAAACTTATTCTTTAACTTGTTAATAACCATATATGAATATTTTTAAGGTAATTATTATATTCGCTATTATCGCAATAATGATAAATTGTTCAGAGCACAGAAATGACATTAGTGTTTCCAATATAAATGTTTCTGATTCTATTTTTTTTACAGAACCACTTGATACATTTCCTAAGGGTATTATAGATTCTATATATTGGATTCCATTACAGTCTAGTGATAAAAATATAATAAAAGAAATTTCAAAATTGTGTGTAACCGATAGTCTTATACTCATATGTGATAAATATCAAGGACTTGTTCAGGCCTACTCAAAAGAAGGGAATTTTGAGTATCAAATAAAAAATAAAGGTAATGGACCTTATGAATATCTTGAGATAGCAGCTTTTACAATTACTCCTACATCTATATATATACTGGATAACTACTCTAATAAAATATCTAGATATTCTATAAAAACAGGTCGATTCATCGAAAAAACAACAGTTCCTTTTGTAGCTTGGGATATGGAGGCATTTGATGATAACGATTTTCTTTTTACATATTTGAGTAATAACCCTGAAGCACATATTGACTATAAGCCTATTGGTTTTGCTGTGTGGCGTACAAATGAACATTGGGAAATAACTCATCAATATTTACCTGTCGATAAGGACTATACAGAACTTTATGGAAAGTCACGGTATTTTACACGTAGTGGTCATAATATTGTATTTCATGCGTTAAAATATAATGGTTATTTTATCTTTTCTGAAAATGAAATTCCTGATTTTTATCCCATTATGTTCTCTAACCCTGTTCCGACAGATCATAATATCAGACTGGATGATGTGAATAAAGGACACTGGCAGTTTTTAGCGGAAACTCCTTTCCGACTGAATGGATATGGTATAGTTGAAATCAGTGTTGCAGGTCGGGGAGAACAATTGTTTGCTATTGATTCTAGCAAAAAGATTTATAGTAATTCCGAGACGAACGCACAGAGCATACCGATTGATATAGTAGGTACTATGAATAACGGTTTCATTGGCTGTATAAATGACAATTATGACTTATATAAAACTCTTACACAATATGGATTCTCAAAAGGAAATAAAGACGTGGAATCTATTTTGAAAAGAGGAGGGTGTTGTTTAATTATTTATCAAATGAAATCATTGGTGCCTCATAACAATTGAGAAATTTTCTTCCGAAAGGGTGGACAGTTTGCTGTGTGTTAGTTGGATCAGTATTAACATTGGAGTCCTAATCAAAAATCGGTATAAAGTAGCAGAGGAGCTATAAGTAGAAACGTGCATTCTTACAGGATGTTTCCCCGGAGGATAATCAGATACTGATGTGCATTCGCATGAGGTAGCCGATGGTTTGCTGCATAGAAATAAAATCAAAGAATCAGTCTGGATTGAAACTATGAGAAGGAACTCTTTTAAGACAACAGCTACATTAGCATTCATAGTTTTTTGTGTTGGATGTACTGAAGTTAGGGAAATTTAATTTAAACATTCAAGAACTGAAATAACGATGAAAAAGAATTTTATCAAAGTTGCTTTCGTTGCAGCATTTGCATCTGTTGCAGGTTATGGTGTATATACATCACAGCAGAAAGTTGAAATGTCAGATCTGGCAAAGGCCGATGTGGAAGCACTGGCTAATGATGAAGATTTTAACTTAGATGATTTTAATGACAATTGTTATTGGTATCAGGATAAAGATTGCTATTATTTGATAGTTTCTCCAGATGGGAATACAGTATGGTGGCATTCTAATTTTGAAGAAAGGTTCTGAATAGCACAATAGTTTTTATTCAAAAAAAAGAATGTGAATGCTTTTTAGGAGTCTGTTTATTTTGCTTGATATTTCTAAATGCTATTTTCCAATGGTGTTTTTCTGTTTTAAAAAGCATGAGAACTATTAGAAAATTGAGATGTGTTAAATTACGAACAGACTCCTAATAAGTGTTCTGTTGTTAAAATAAAGGAGATTATACAATGAAACGATTTTTATTGTGGACAATGGTTATGGGTATTTTCCTCTGTAGTTGTATCCAGCAAGGAAAGAAACAAAGTGAAGTGAAAGATGTTGAGGAAATTAAGCTGACCAGTGTGAAATATGACAAGGAGCAGATTATTAGTTTTCCACGGACGTTGGCACTTTTGGAAAATAATCTGATGCTGGTTTTTACACAAGGAGATGAATTCGTCAAACTCTATGACAAGTCTGATTTGTCATTTAAAAGTGCATGGGGAAAGTTTGGAAACGGTCCCGGAGAGTTTATATCTCCTCAGTATGGCGGACTGTTGAAAAAAGGCAGTGAAACCAGGCTTTATCTGTATGATTTCAACTTGAGAACCCTTCGTGAATATTTGGTGGAAGAAGAAAACAGACTGAAATTACTGTCCTCCAAACGGATGAAGGACAAAGAGGTTTATGTAACCAATCTGTATGCGTTGAATGAAAAGTATTTTTTGGGCTGTGCGGTTTTTGGAGCGGATGCTCCCATTGTCCTTATGGATAAGGATTTGAATATAATATCTAATTTCGGAAATCTGAAAGAGCGTCCCAAGAACGGGGTGGGTTCCCAATCCTATGTTGGTAATTTTGCATCCGATGGCAACCGTTTTGTATACGCAATGAATGATTTTGGTTAAAAAGTGTAACATTTTAAAGTGCTGAAATCTACACAACATTAGTATTTTGAACTGTGAGGGTGTGTTAAAATTAAAATGGCTACTCCTATAAGTTACAATATTAAAAAGGGTCATATTAAACTATGTATTTTGTAATAATCCAGCCCTTTCTTTAGCCTTTTAGGATGCTCAAATTTCAAATTATAAGCTTATATTTAAAAAAAATGAGTTTTAACATACCCTCACATAAATAATAAAATTTGATAAAATGAAGAACAGAATTCATATATATGGCTTTATATTGATAATTCTTGTATTTGCAATATCTTGTACAGAAAGGGAGTCACGTGAGAATATAACAAATATATACTATTCTGAAAATGAAGATTTGCCTATGGGTAATTTTATCGACAGAATAGAGATAGTTCCCTTTGAAACCGACAGTATGAATCTCATAGACGAATATCATAAAATAGAGTTTTATGATGATTTTGGCGGATATCTGATAGTTGACAAGAGACAAACAGTATACCTGTTCACAAAAGATGGGGATTTTATATCCAGCTCCCATAAGTGCCGGGGAGACGGCCCCGACCAATATAATATTTTAGTTGATGCGGTTTATAATCCATATAACAAAAGTATAGAGATATTAAATCCGTTCGGCAGTATATACTCGTATGATTTATCCTTTAATTTTCTAGGGAAAAGAGATTTGCAAGAGAAGGGCATCCATACATTTTCTCGTTTTTACCCCCTGAGCGATGACTCTTATATATTATTGCCTACTTTGCTTGGAGAGAAAGATGCAGTAATGTGTTTTTGTGACTATTCTCGGCAAAGTATCATATCCGTGGAAGATTATACAGCCGATTTTATCTGTACGCTTACAATGAATCATAATCCTTTTATGCGATTGAATGGCGAACTTTTTTTTCTTCCAATTTGTCTTGACTATAATATATATCGTATTGATGAAGATTCTTGTAAGTTAAGCAAGTATATTAGCTATTCTTTTGGAGAAAATGTTAATAAAGAGGATTTGGAGAAGCGTTTTGGTGATATGTCCAACCGGAAGTCAGATGAAGAAAGTCTGAAGAGATCCTTTGCCGTTATGGGTAAGGTAAATGATTATCTTCTTCAATCTGATACTCCTATACCTGTGATAAAGCAGATGAATGATTCATACTTATATTTTTATGTGATTAATAATGGAGTTAGAGAGACCGTAATATATGACAGAAAGTCTAAAAAGTCAATCCTTCATTCAAACAAGCATCCTGTGTGTCTAAATTTCTGTTTGCATTTAGATAAAAATTATTTGTATACAATCATTTACCCTTATGAAATGGATAAATATATTGACAAATCTCTGTTGGATGAGAATGAATTGAAGAAACTTGAGTATGTGAAAGATGATGATAACCCTATAGTAGTAAAATATGTATTGAAAAAAATAAACGAAATGATATAAATCACAGTGAAACAACATCATATTCTGAGGATTAAACGATGTTTTGATATAGTATTGAATCTGGTATTTGCTGCCGCATGCTTGTCTCTGCTGTGGATTCTGGCACTGGTGTTCGTGTTTGCATCGTTCCGGATACCAAGTGATTCCATGTCACCGGACCTGCGTAAAATGTGAAAAGGGCACGTGCCCTCATGGAAAATAAGTCAAGATAATAGTAATAAAATAATATTTATAGGGTACCAGATGATATTTATTATTATCTGGTGCCCTGGTTGGAAATTAATCGATTTATAATATGAGAATTATAGTTTGGATTTTTCTACTTATAGGTATATCCGCTTGTTCGAACAATACGAATTATTCTAAGAGTTCCGAACAAACCGTTGCTGCCGCCATCCCTGTTAATAAAGTAGAGCATTCACTGTTTTTAGAAGAGAATATAGATTTAATAGGCAAAAGAATTCAGAATTTCTTTAGATTGACAGACTCTACAAGTTTAGTTGTTTCAGAAGAGAAGTTATTTGTTTATTCTGACCAAGGTTATCAACTTTATCAGATCGGAGAGAAAGGCGAAGGACCTAAACAATACATTCGCATAGATAAAGTATCTGTTTCTGATAAATATGTATATATATGGAATAATGTTCAAAAAAAAATATTAGTTTATGCTTTTTCAGGTGAATTTATAAAAAGTTATAATCTTCCTCAGCTTGGAATTGCTGATTTTGTGATATATAAAGACCATTTGTTATGTTGTCTGTTCAACGGGACAGAAGGAGATAAATCAATAGAAATATATGACCTTCATACTATGGATACAATATTGTCTCTCACATCGAAAACAGAAGAAGATCAATTGCTGTTTTTGGCAGAACAAGCAGGAGGAGTATGTTTGAATGGAACTAAGTTATATTGGTCATACCCTTCAAAATTAGCCTTATATGTTCTTGATTTGGAGAATTTAGAAACTCCGGTCAATGAAATTGTATATAAAGATGATGAATTTATGGTCAGCAAACTAGGGGAAAAAGCCTATAGCCTTATAAACGCCAATAAATTCAAAGCTATGGAATTCATAAACTCAAATAGTCGTATAGTCCAAGTAGATACATACGATAATTTCATATTTGTCATGGCAGAGACAGGTAATATCATTTGGCAAGCGAATGGGAACTTTAGTTATGAGAATAGAAAAATAAAACTTTATAAGATTGACTCACGAAATTGGGCATCGTTGTCAACTTATGTGTATGACATTCCTTCGTATTGTGGACTGACAAAGTTTGTTGATGGATATTTATATAGGTTTAGAGCTTCTTTTTCAAAAGATGATTATAAGGTTTTGATGGACAAAGTATCAGCGCATCTCTAATAAAAAAGATAATATCTTCTATTGGGAGTTTTATGATTTGAAGAATTTTCCTGGAATATTAAGGATAAATATAAGCAGGTTGTTTATAATAACATAAAACGTAGTATAATGAATAGGTTAATTACATGTGTATGTTTAAGTATTATTCTTTTAGGCTGTAGTCAGCAAGGAAAGAAACAAGGTGATACGGATAAAAAAGAAGTAACGGAAGTACTTTTGACAAGTAAAAAATATGATAACGAACTTATCATTCCTCCTCCTTTAGAGAAGTATCGTACAGATAGAGATATCTGCCGTTTTTGTATTGATGAAAATGGGGTTATTTATGGCGTGGGTGTGAATCCGGAAGTAGAAGTTGTAAGATATTATCATGGGCTATAATTTGTATAAAAAAGGATTGCTTATATTCTTAAAAACAAGAAAAGTGGAGATATGAAACCTGTGTGAATAAACGAAAGAAAGTCAACAAACAAAATTTAAAGTAAATTATAAAAAGAATATTGTTATAAGTCTGTTGTTTTTATGGGAAAAAAAATTAGTACATATTTTACATTATTGTATGTAATGTTTAATATATGTAGTTGTTCTAATGAAAAGAATGCTGTTGTGAATGAATTTGCCGGTTTTAGTGACAAATCAGAATTAAAGGCAGAAAGAATAGAAGTGCCACCGGTCTTGTTGTATCCACGATCGGTTTATCTGTTGGACGACAGGCTTGTCGTAATGAATGAAAAGACAGATACCTTATTTTCTGTATATAGTTTGCCTGAATGTCATTATCAGGGACAGTTCGGACAGAAGGGCCAGGGACCTGAAGATTTTAACCTTCCTTTGATTTATCCAGTATGTACAGAGGATAATGCGTTTACGCTTTTTGATTCCAACCATCTGAAAAGAATTGTTTTTGAAGGCGGCATTCCAAAAGTGCAGTCCAAAGGTTTCTCTGTTGATAACTTTGTAATTAACAATCTGGTATATCTGAAAGACGAATCTTATGTCTGTAGTGCTGGTTTTGAGTCGGAACATGAATTGAGGTACATTTTTAAAGATGGAACAGACAAAGAGTCGGGTACTTATCCGGAGAAGACTGATGGCAGATTTAAGGATGCCTTGTCACGCAATCAGGCCTATTCTAATCTAATTGTGGCTAAGCCTGATGGCAGTCGTCTGGCCCTTGTATATCAGTTTATTCGTAGGAACAGGGTCTATGACGATAGTGGTAACTTGCTTTCGGATAATGTCCTGAATATAAAACCGGGTACAAGTGAGCCGGCTTTAAACGATGATGAGCGATGTATCCATTGTATAGCTGTTTATGCAACAGACAAGTACTTTTATACGCTAAATCTGGATATGACCTCTCAGGAGTTGGGGACAACCGACCGATTTCCCAATATTCAGGTTTTCGATTGGGATGGCGTTCCCGTAAAACAGTTATATCTGGACTGTTTCATCAGTTCGTTTGTTGTGGATGAAGCCCGCCGGATAATATATGGTATTTTTGCAGAAGATGACAGTCACCTATATAAATTTCGTTTGTCATGAGATGTATTTTTAGAATAATATTATTGTGTGTCCTGCTTATTTGTCAGACAGATGTTTTTGCCGATGAACAGATAAAGGGTGATACGTATACGATGAAGGTCTTTGACGGGTGGGTTCCCGGCACGACCGAAAGGATAGAAGGGAAGATAGCCCGTAGGAAAATTAAGGGATATGATGTTACGTATACAAGCCGTATAAACCTGAAGGAATCCTGTTCTGTTGAGGTTCTGGAATACCTGAACTGTTGTGACGGTGCAAGTGTACTTCAAAATGACAGCCTGATGTATGCCAAAAGTAAAAGGTATAGTGATATATTGTGGGGAAATGATGCTTTTTCATTGCGCAATGTTGAATTACAGAGTATTCCTGAAAGGCATCCTGAAACGGGTAAGCTGGAATCTGTAATTCAGAAAACATGGTACATTCAGGGGGAAAGGAATCTGTATGTAATAACATTCTCTGCAAACGATGATAAGGTATACAACGGGTGGCTGTCTAAAGTTGAATCCTTGATAGTTACTTTGAAAGAGTTTACCCACTTGTAACAAAGGAATACAATCCCTCAGGAATATTAGGGATGAATACAATATTGTGGATGTTTAAGTAATGGAGGTGAAACGAAGCCCTATCTTTATGACTTCAATTTGAGAACTGTGCGTGAATACGTAGTGGAAGTATGAATGGTTTCCGAATAATTTTTAAAATCCTTGTGATATGAAAATAGTTAGTTTTATTACCTGTTTGTTTTTAGTGAGCTGTGTCAGTAACAATGAAGGAAATATACCTAATAATAAATATGGGGATTTAGTGGAGTTTAGCTTGAAAGAAGTGAATATATCTTCATCAGAGGTACTTCAGCTGAAGGATTATCCCATAACAGGATTTATAGGTGCTGACTCTTTACAGAGTATTGTGGGGTATAATTATAGGACTCATTCTTTAGACAAAATAAGGTTATATGGTAATCCTTGCATCTCTTCCTTGCAGTTGAGCAAAGAAGGACCGAATGGTGTATTTCCCCGAGTGAAAAGTATATGTCCGGTTTCCGATGATTCGATTTGGGTATATGACGGAACTTTCATTTCCCTGTTAAATAATTGTGGTGAGATATGTCATAAAATCTCTTTTCCTTCGGATGTACAGGTACTGCTGGAAACCAATTATGCCATGCATACCGGCATTTATAATTATCCTTATGAATCTACTGTCTATATGTTGGATATGATGACTGGAAAGTATTGACCTTATTTTACCTGATAATGAGTAGTTTTGTTTTTTACGATGTAAAAAGTCCTTTTTCATTTCTTAAGCAAATGAAAAAGATGCTGCATTTGCTTGTAATGTGCTGTCTGACAGCTTGTATTACTGATGGGGAACGCCGTCTGGAACAATCTTTACTGATGGCTGGTGATAACAGAATGGAACTGGAAAGAGTCATAAACCATTATCCTGCAGGTGACCGACGAAAACAATATGCGGAATTTTTGATAGGCAATATGCCTGGACATTATTCTTATGATACTACGCAAATCTTTAAATATCGTCCTTTTCTGAACAAGCTGTCTGAATTGCGTGCAATAGAACAGATTAATGGATTAAGTGCTTTTGATTCAATAAACAAGGAATGGAAGGAGTTTCTAAAGTATAATGATATTTATCATGACATATATGCCGGTATAGTATATGACTTGGGTACAATAAAGTCGGATTTTTTGATTCATGATATAGAGACGGCAGTAAGTGGATGGGACAAATGCAGTTGGAAGGATAGTATAGACGACTCTATATTCATGGAGGAGATACTTCCATATCGAAAGTCCAATGGATATATCATAGAAAACTGGAGAGAAAGGCTGCATAATGAGTATAAGCACCTTTTAAATCCCGATTATACACTGCATCAGCAAATAGATACATTGCTTGATTCGAAAAATGATAAAACCGTCAATGGCTCTGCATTTTCAGGTTTTCCATATATATGTCTGGAAGATTATCTGGAAGGAAGAATTTCGCATTGCGAAGTGCTTTGCTGGTTTAACTCTCTTCTTATGTCCTCTCTTTCTATACCATGTGCAATGGATTATGTGCCCGCATGGGGTAACCGGAATGGAAGTCATATGTGGAATGCTTTGGTGCAAAAGGGTAAAACCTCCCCCTTTGAAGCTACAGGTGGAAGGGGGAAATGGAAATGTGGCAAGGTGTATAATAATGCATACGAGGATGAATACTGGTTTAAGTCACGCTTGCCGAAGGTCTTTAGAAAAAGTTATATTTTCAATCCTTCCAATTATTCCGAAAAGAAGCTGTCACGTTTTTTGGCAAGTCCCTTTAAATTTCTTGATAAGGATGTGTCTGATGAATATTTTATCACTTCCACTGTTACAGTACCTGTTAAATATGAAACAAAGTTAACTTCAGGGTGTGCGTATTTGGCTGTTTTTAATACGGATAAATGGGTTCCCGTATTTTGGGGTGATGTATATAATGACAGCGTGATTTTCCGGAAGATGGGTCGGGACATTGTGTATCTGCCGGTTTTTTATCGGGAAGGACGTATGATTCCTTTTAATGATCCCTTCCTTTTAGACAGTAACGGGGGCATTCATTACTTTTGTGCAGATACGTCTCATGTGACCACCGTAAAATTACATCGGAAATATTGTGAGAGACCGGACATCGGTTTGTGGAGAAGATGGAATGAAAATGCGGTAGTGGAAATAGCCGATAATCCGGAGTTTTCCAATGCGACCCCTATATTTAAAATACCGGAATGTGCATCTCATATGAATAGCTGGAAGTTGCCGTCTCCGGTAAACAGCAGGTACATCCGTTATGTTTTTCCGGAACATAAAGATGTTTTGGCTGAACTTTCGTTTTTCTCAAATGGAGAGCAACTGACAGGTAAATTTATTTTTTCGGATGTGAGGTTGAAGAAAGAAGCCGATAAACTTTTTGACAACAATATTCTGACCTTTGCCGATTTTAATCAATTGGCCGCCGGGTCAGTTTGGATAGGTTTTGATTTTGGGAAGAACGAAGACATAACGGAAATAAATCTATGTCCAAGAAATGATGACAACAATGTGGTAAAAGGCCGAAGTTATGAATTGTTTTATTGGGATAGTACATGGAGGTCATTGGGGCGCAAAAAGGCTGAGCAGAATTATGTAGTCTATGATAACACCCCGGCAAATGCATTGCTGATGCTAAGATGTACGTCCGGAGGTAAGGAGAACCGTATCTTTACGTGGAGTGCTAATGGCCAGCAATGGTGGTAGTATCAAATTTGCTTTGAATAATGAATATGAGAAGATGTTTTGATATAGTATTGAATCTGGTATTTGCTGCCGTATGCCTGTTTCTGCTGTGGATTCTGGCACTTGTGTTCGTGTTTGCATCGTTCCGGATACCAAGTGATTCCATGTCACCGGAACTGCGTAAGGGGGATTACGTGCTTGTGTGGAAACCGGTCGTTGGGGCGCGTCTGTTCAATCTGAACAAATCTCTCAATTTAGAACAGACAGAAATTTTCCGCTTACCGGGATTCAGGAAGATAAAGCGCAACGATGTGGTAGTCTTCAATTTTCCGCATCCCAATGACTGGAGCCGTATAGAGATGCACATAATGAAGTATTATATCAAGCGTTGTATCGGGTTACCTGGAGATACAGTCTCCATAAGGAAGGGGATGTTCAAAGTGGATGGTGTAGACATACCTTTGGGGAATGTGGCTTCACAGAAGCGCATAGGACTGATGCGTCCTGAGGATTTTCCTGAGGGAGTATACAGGAGCTTCCCATATGACTCGCTGCTTGACTGGAACATCAAGGAGTTCGGACCTCTGTTTGTACCTAGTGAAGGAGATATAGTAAAGATGAACCGTACGGGCGGAGTATTGTACCGCAAGCTCATTGAATGGGAACAAGGAAAGAAGATGTATGTAAAGGGAGATACAGTACTGTTGAACGACAGTGTGATAACTTCTTACCGATTCCGAAAAAACTACTATTTCGTAGCGGGAGACCATGGTGAGAACTCACAGGATTCACGTTACTGGGGCCTGCTTCCGGAGGAGTATATAGTTGGAGTGGCTTCGAGGATATGGAAATCGGAGGACAGCTATACGGGCGATATTTGCTGGGACAGGGTATGGAAGAGGATTGAATAAAAAGGAATATGGAACTTTTTTTGAGCGAACTATGCATAATATGAATGTTGGACTAAGGAAATGGTTATACAGAGTCATGCCGTGGTTGGCAGGGGTACTCCTCACTGGACTTGCGGGTGGGACTGTGCTGGTGACAGACGGTAGCGTGCCGTCCGACCTTCAGGGGGAGCAATGGATGTGGCTTTCTGCCGTGATGACTGTTGTATTGCCTTTGTGGCTT
>ERZ772818.2540-NODE-2540-length-13655-cov-4.131618_pt1 | contig 13655 bp, 13 predicted proteins | sample MGYA00580837_ERZ772818 | MGnify/ENA primary metagenome ERZ772818 (study PRJEB29015, sample SAMEA2737671) | human gut metagenome | biome: human gut; feature: human-associated habitat; material: faeces | place: China | collected 2012 ...
CGCCGCTTTCAAAGGACCATCCGGAGCTGGTTTTCTTCGTATTGAATCACTCTGTCCGATCACAAAGTCAAAATACCCATCAAACATCTTCTCTATTACTTTCACAGCTGCCACATGTGGTTTGTTCGAGCAGACTGCCAGCCTCATTCCACGTTTTTTCAGCTCCTTCAGCATTTCTTTAATGCCTTCATATGGTACAACTTTGTATAATGGATCTTCATCAAATTTTTTTCTGTAAATCCTGCGAACTTCTTCATAATGTGTCAGTTCCGGATCACCGGCATCTTTCAGACAGCGGCGAATGAGCATATCCGCCCCTTCCCCACTGTAATATTTAAAGTTTTCCACCGGCTGTGGTTTGAGATTCATACTCTTTAAAATCTCATTTGCCACATAAGCCATTGACTCCAGTGTATTTGCCAAAGTACCATCCAGATCAAAAATACAAGCCTTTATCATTTGTTTATCCCCTTAATTCAATCCCATGTTTCTTCATTTCATAAAAAAGTCTGCCAACCGGCAATCCCACTACGTTCGTATACTCTCCCCGGATTTCTTTCACATAAATGCCAAATCCGCCCTGAATACCATAGCTTCCGGCTTTGTCCATTGGTTCACCACTCGCAATATAAGTTCTGATTTCCTCATCGGAGACCGGGTAGAAAGAAACATCTGTACTCTCAGAAAATGAGATATTCTCCCATTTTCCATTTTTCTTTATCAAAACTGTTACCCCTGTATATACCTGATGTATATTTCCCTGAAGCATTTTAAGTGTCTTAAATGCATCGGACTCATCGACCGGTTTTCCGAGGATTTCATTATTATAAGAAACAATTGTGTCTGCTCCGATCACAACCGTCCCCTCTTCCATATCAAAATTCAGTGCAACTGCAGTTGCTTTCTGTTCCGACAACTCTCGAACGATTTCTTCTGGTTTATCCGAAGTAATCTTTTCCTCTCCGTCAGCTGCGCATACCTGAAAAATAACACCGGCTGCCGCCAGAAGCTCTCTGCGTCTTGGTGAAGCAGAAGCAAGTATGATTTTTCTCATATAATATCCCTTTTCTACTGTTTTCTGTTTGTGTAAATCAAAGCATTTACTTCTGTAACAGTATACCCTGTCACCTAACATCGTGCAACCGTGAAAATGTAAAAAAAGTCGGCACCAATTCCCATATCTGCAAGGAATATATGCCAACTTTCATTTTTGCAAAAAAATAAAGCTGCTGACGGGAATCGAACCCGTGACCTCCGCCTTACCAAGGCGACGCTCTACCGACTGAGCCACAGCAGCATTTCCATAAGCGGACATTTCTGTCGCTCACAGTTGATAATATTAACAGAAAAAGCATACCCTGTCAACAGGCAATTTGTTTTTTTTGCCTTTGTGTTTTTTTACATTTATTTCTCGATATTTTTCTCTTGAAATCTTTTAAATCCGGCGTTTTTATGATATGATTAACCTTTAAAGAAACATTCAGGAGGGAAAGAGATGGAAAACGAAACCGTTTCTAAAAATTTTATTGAAAACATCATTGATAAAGACCTTGCAGAGGGTGTTTATGATACCGTACACACCCGCTTCCCACCGGAGCCTAATGGATACCTCCATATCGGACATGCCAAATCCATTCTTTTGAATTACGGACTTGCCCAGGAATACAACGGCAAGTTTAATATGCGTTTTGATGATACAAACCCTACAAAAGAAAAAAGTGAATTTGTAGAATCTATTAAAGCTGATATCAAATGGCTTGGTGCTGACTGGGAGGACAGACTTTTCTTTGCTTCTGATTACTTTGGACAGATGTATGAAGCAGCCATCAAACTGATCAAAAAAGGAAAAGCTTATGTCTGTGACCTGACTGCCGATGAGATCCGCCAGTACCGTGGAACTCTGACAGTTCCTGGAAAAGAGAGCCCGTACCGTAACCGTTCTGTTGAAGAAAATCTCCAGCTTTTTGAAGAAATGAAAGAAGGCAAATATGCCGATGGAGAAAAAGTTCTTCGTGCCAAGATCGATATGGCATCTCCTAACATGAACATGCGTGATCCGGTCATCTACCGTGTTGCTCATATGACCCACCACAGAACCGGCGACACCTGGTGCATTTATCCAATGTATGACTTTGCTCATCCGATCGAGGATGCTATCGAGGGAATCACACACTCCATCTGTACACTGGAATTCGAAGACCATCGTCCGCTTTATGACTGGGTCGTTCGTGAGCTGGAATACCCACATCCGCCGAAACAAATTGAATTTGCGAAACTGTATCTGACCAACGTCGTAACAGGTAAACGTTATATTAAGAAACTGGTTGAAGACGGAATCGTAGACGGATGGGATGATCCACGTCTTGTTTCCATCGCAGCTCTTCGCAGAAGAGGCTTTACACCGGAATCCATCAAAATGTTCGTAGATCTCTGCGGTGTCTCCAAAGCAAACAGCTCCGTAGACTATGCAATGCTTGAGTACTGTATCCGTGAAGACCTGAAATTAAAACGCCCTCGTATGATGGCAGTTATGGATCCAATCAAGCTCGTGATCGACAACTATCCGGAAGGACAGGTTGAATATCTCGATGCTCCGAATAACATGGAAAACGAAGCACTTGGAACCCGTAAGATTCCATTCAGCGGTGAATTATATATTGAACGCGATGACTTCATGATCGATCCACCACGTAAATATAAGAGACTTTTCGTTGGTACAGAAGTACGTCTGATGAATGCTTATTTTGTAACCTGTACAGGATATGAAGCAGATGATGACGGTACAGTACGAGTTGTACATTGTACTTATGATCCGGCAACAAAAGGCGGAAACGCTCCGGACGGACGTAAAGTAAAAGGAACGATTCACTGGGTAGAAGCTACAAATGCCAAAGAAGCAACTGTACGTCTTTACGAAAACATTGTAGACGAAGAAAAAGGTGTATACAACAAAGAAGATGGTTCTCTGAACGTAAATCCAAACTCTCTTACAACTGTCACTGCTTATGTTGAGCCGGCTCTTATGGAAGCAAAAGGCTATGACAGTTTCCAGTTTGTAAGAAACGGATTCTACTGTGCAGATATTCATGATTCTAAAGAAGGTGCTCCGGTATTTAACCGTATCGTATCTCTGAAGAGTTCTTTCAGACTTCCTAAATAAACACAACTATTTCAAGAGAGGCAGACCATAAAGGTCTGTCTCTCTTTTTAACATAAAAAACTGCCGTCCTACAAATGCAGTGCATTCATAAAACAGCAGTTCTACTTATCCATGAAGGATTATTTATTCCTCTTCTGTATCTTCGTCTTCTTTTTCTTCTTGGATCACTTCTTCAACAGCCTCTTCTGCATCTGCTGTTTCAGCAGTTTCTTCTACTGCTTTCTCTACAGCTTCTTCTGCTTCATCCCAGGATGCAAAATCTTCGCTTGTTTCTTTCTTTTCTTCTTTCTCAGCAGTTTCTTCTTCGCCTGCCTCATCTTCGAAATCATCATCGAAGTCATCAAAATCATCTAACGGATCTTTCTTCAGTACAAGTGCTGCGATAGCTCCTGCCGCAGCGGCAGCTACCGCTCCAACTGCTACATATCCCCAATATTTATTGATCTTTGCCATATTATGCTTCTCCTTTCATACTTTCATATCCAAGAGAACTCTCTTTGATATTCCAATGTGATATTGTTATAATATTACTACTTTTATCCAAAAAAGGAAAGGGAAAAGTGTTTCTGTGCATAACAGAACATCACTTTTGTACAGGTGCAGAAAAATTGCGTATTTTTCCACGGATACGCTGCAGCGCATTATCAATTGATTTCGGTGTTTTTCCCATAATCTCTGCAATCTTCACATACCCGTATCCCCGGAGATAATAATCCAGGACTTTATTCTCCATCGGACTTAAAACTTTCGTGATCTCGCGTTCCAGAGTTCTTGTACTTTCCTGATCAATAATAAGTGCTTCCGGATCTTCTGACCAGGATCCCTCGAGATGATCAGACTCATTCTCATCACTCAATGAAACATACGAATTCAGCGGCTGATGCTTTTGTCTGTTGGAATTTTGAACTGCACTGTAAAGCTGCCGGTCAATACACAGACTCGCAAACGTACGAAAAGAAGTTTCTTTATCTGCCTGATAATTCTGAATTGCCTTAAAAAGACCGATCATGCCCTCCTGAATCAGGTCATCTGTCTCTCCCCCGATCAGGAACATGGCTCTTGCCTTTTTGCGGACAAATTCTTTATATTTTTCCATCAGGTAATCCGAGATTTCTGTCTCTCCTTCTCGCAGCCTGACAATCAGTTCCTCATCACTGTACTGGTCATAACGGCCCATATAAGTTTCCCCTTTATTTACCTGCTTTTGCCAGTCGCTGTCTTACAATCTCATATGCAAGGACCCCTGCTGCCACAGAAGCATTCAGAGAATCTATATCACCTTTCATTGGTATGGATGCAGTAAAATCACATGCTTCTCTTACCAGACGGCTGACACCTTCTCCTTCATTTCCAATCACAAGTCCCATTGGTCCTGTCAGATCAAGGTCATACATAGTCTCACCACCCATATCCGCACAAACAAACCAGATGCCTTTTTCTTTAAGTTCTTCAATTGTTCTTACAATATTTGTCACCTTGGCAACTGGTGTATAATTGATCGCACCGGCGGAAGTCTTTGCTACTGTAGAAGTCAGTCCCACTGCACGTCTTTTTGGAATGATCACTCCATGCGCTCCTGCAAGATTTGCGGTACGGATAATTGCTCCAAGATTATGCGGATCTTCCACATTATCCAGGATAATAAGGAACGGTGCCTCACCTTTTTCCTCTGCTCTTGCAAGAATTTCATCCACGGTACTATAATCATAAGCAGCAACCTGCGCAATCACGCCCTGATGTGCATGCGTCTCACTGAGCTGATCAAGTCTCTCTTTGCTTACATAGTTAATAATGGTGTCTGTCTTTCGTGCCTCTCTCGCGATCGTTCTTACCGGACCATCCTGACAGCCATCCAGAATAAAAAGCTTGTCTACGCATTTGCCAGAACGGAAAGCTTCCAGCACCGCATTACGTCCTTCTATCTGTTCACTCATAATCTGTCCTCTCCGATTCCCATACGGACCAAAGTGAGCATCCGTGTGTAATCCTCTTTCAAATATAAATATCCCATCAGAGCCTCAAATCCTGTTGCTCTGCGATAATCTGCCATCGTCGCATGTTTCGCCATTGTCGGAGAATGTGCATTACGCCCTCTCCGATAAACACTCAGTTCTTCCGGTGTCAGTTCCTCTTCAATGACTTCCATGATCGCAGACTGTGCTCCAGCCTTTACGAGACTGCTCGCTTTTTTGTGAAGACGGTTTACCGGACAATTTCCCTTCTTAACAAGTATTGTCCGAATAATAAGTTCATAAACTCCATCTCCGATATATGCCAGTGTCAGCGGAGAATAACTCCGCAGATCCTGGTCTTCCAAATGAAACAGTTCCTTCAGCTGTATCAGATTCGTTTCCATTTTACGCCCTCGCGAGTGTCTTTCAGCTCAATCCCCTTATCCAGGAGCAGACCTCTGATCTCGTCAGCTCTTGCAAAATCTTTAGCCTTTCTGGCCGCCTGACGCTCTGCGATCAGGTTTTCGATCTCTTCATCAAGGATTTCTTCTTTCTTCTCAAGAGTCAGTCCGAGAACATCACAGAGTTTTGTCATAACTTCAAGTGTATGTCCTGTAAATTCTTTTGAGCTGCCTTCCTGTACATTGGTATTTGCAAATTTAACAAGCTCAAATACTGCTGCAAGTGCATCTGCTGTATTGAAATCATCATCCATGGATTCTTCAAATTTTGTTACAAATGCAGCCTCTTCCTGCATCAGTTTCTTCTCGTCCTCTGTTGCTTCCTGTACGGTTGCTGCTGCCTGACGGTCACGAAGTCTTGCTGCTGCTTCTGTAATTCTCTCAAGCGCATTTTTTGATGATTCCATCAGATCTGCACTGAAATTCAGCGGACTTCTGTAATGTGCATTCAGCATGAAGAAACGAAGCACCTGCAGATCATACTGCTCTCCGATCTCGCGAACTGTACGGAAGTTTCCGAGAGATTTTGACATCTTACGGTTATCGATATTCAGGAATGCATTGTGCATCCAGTATTTTGCAAATGGAACTCCATTGCAACATTCACTCTGTGCAATCTCATTCTCATGATGAGGGAATACAAGATCCTCACCACCGGCATGAATATCGATCTCCTCGCCCAGGTATTTCTTGGACATAACGGAGCATTCAATATGCCATCCCGGTCTTCCGTCGCACCATGGAGATTTCCAGAACGGTTCCCCTTCTTTCTTTGGTTTCCAGAGTACGAAGTCAAGCGGATCTTCTTTCTGATCTTCACCGGATACCTGCAGGGAACGGAATCCTGACTGCAGATCATCCAGATTTTTATGTGAAAGTTTACCGTATTCTTTAAATTTCTTTACACGGAAGTATACAGTACCATCGGCTACCGGATATGCATATCCTTTGTCGATCAGTGTCTGGATCATATCGATCATTCCGTCAATCTCCTGCGTCGCAAGCGGATGTGTGGTGGCCGGTTTTACATTCATTCCAGCCATATCCTTCTTGCATTCGGCAATATAACGCTGTGAGATTTCCTCTGCGCTCACACCTTCTTCAATTGCTTTTTTGATGATTTTGTCATCTACATCTGTAAAGTTGGATACATAATTCACCTCATATCCTTTGTATTCCAGATAACGTCGTACCGTATCAAAAATAATCATCGGTCTTGCATTTCCGATATGGATCAGATTGTACACTGTTGGTCCGCACACATACATACGTACCTTTCCCTCTTCCAGAGGTACAAATTCTTCTTTTCTTCGTGACATTGTATTAAAAAGTTTCATGTCTCTTTCCTCCGATATATTACTTCTTAACAGAATCCCAGAAAACTGTTCCCTGCAGATCAGTCCTGTTTCTCGATAAGAAGGCAGATTGCCTGAGAAGCAATCCCTTCTCCTCTTCCGGTAAATCCGAGTCCTTCTTCTGTCGTTGCCTTTATATTGATCTTTGATTCCGGAATTCCAAGTGCATCTGCCATATTTTTGCGCATCTGCGGAATATGTGGTGCCATTTTCGGCTTCTGTGCAATCACTGTTGCATCAATGTTTCCTACTGCATATTCCTGCTTCCTAAGCAGTTCCGCCACATGAACCAGCAGTTTAATACTGGAAATCCCCTTATAAGCCGGATCTGTATCTGGAAAATGTTTGCCGATGTCTCCAAGTGCAGCGGCTCCAAGCAATGCATCCATGACTGCATGGATCAATACATCTGCATCAGAATGTCCAAGGAGTCCCTTTTCCCACGGAATATCTACTCCACCCAGGATCAGTTTCCGTCCTTCCGTCAGTTTATGAACGTCATAACCCATTCCAACTCTCATAATCATTCTCCTTCTGCCTGACCGGCAACACCAGACCGTAGCAATACATACATCAGTTTCTCACAGGTATCCGGATCTCCTTCTTTGATCTGTGTCTCTGATATCTTTCTTTCGGTCAGATATGTATCACTGCTGTTCACTCTTATTGCTCCGGAAAGGTTCAGTTCTGTCGGCGCGTTTGCAAAAATATCCGTATCTGCATATACGGCAATTGGTGCTTCCGCGGCTATCATTTTTTTCTGACCATTCCAGACCATCTCTGCTTCTGTAGATACAAAGCCTTCAGCACTTGCTGCTGTGGGGACGGAAATAAAAGGAATTTTATATTGAAAAGCCACATACCTGCTGATATCGTGCACAGTACCCGAACCAACAGCCAGAATCAGATCAATATCCTCATCCATATAGTTCTCAACAATTTCGATTGCATGCTGATCTGCCTGAAGATCATCCGCATCCAGAACCAGAACCTGACATCGGTCAAAAATATCTTCCATAAGTTTCTCCGTTGCCTTACACGTATTTGTGTCACAGATCAGAAGCGGAGATATATATTCTTTAAGAAATCCCTCTGACATAGCTTCTTCAAGCGCATTTACAGCTCCTGGTTCAATCAGTATTTCCTTTATTTCATGGTGCATTTTCCCGTCCCCGCAAGGTCGGGCAAAGTCATCTGCATCGACTCGCATTTATTTCTCTCCTCCTGTATTTACTGTCATCTGCCATCATTCAGCACTGTCATGTCAGCAGACAAAAAACCTATTTTATTACATTCCGTTATTATACATGATTTTCCGGAAAAAATCAACGAAAGCCATCGTACACAGCAACTACAGATTCAGATAATTATAGACAACTCTGGATATGTTTCGAATGTTGGCGATTGCATTGGACGCATTCTCCGACATCACACACAGAATATATGTTGTTTTTGTTCCATATACAATTGCGATATCATGCTGGTCTTCATCCGTCTCACCAGTCTTATTAGCAGTTGGAACGTCTACACCAAGTCCTTCCGGAATCTTAGATGTATTCTGCTGATTTTTCAGGAGATCCAACATCTCTTCTGATGCCTCTTTGCTCACACATTCTCCTCTGTAGATCCGTTCAAGAAGTTTTCCACAATCTGTAACTGTTGTCTGATTATGCCCACCAAGTGTAATGCGTTTCGATGCTGACGGATGCAGTGTGCTCTGATAACTGGTCTTCGTATATCCCTCTTTTTTCAGATATTTATTTACCTGTTTTGCCCCATCTATAAAATCATATGTATCTGACTGCAATCTTCCCAGTTCATTACAGGATTCATTATCGCTGACCGTGATCATGTTCCACAGAAGTGTATTCACTTTGTCCTGTACTTTTGTATTATCCACTGTTGTTTTCATCTGTGCAGCTTCATTTTTCAGAACATCATCCATATCCTGATATGTTTTTGCCATAACAAATGCTTTGATCAGACTTGCCGAGTATAATGGTTTATCATTCAGTGCAAAATCTTCATTACTCTCAAGATCTTTTACATAAACGCTCCATTCCCCGTCATATCCGGAAATCATGGCTTCCAGCTGTGGTTTCAACGTATCGATACCAAGATCTTCCATACCGGTCACTTTGCCAGTCTCATCTACCGGAAATCCATCTTCTGTCATGCCGGCTTCCTGCACCAGCACTCCATTTGTTCCTCCAAAATAATAAAGCCCTGAAAACTTCTGTCCGTTCGAAGTCATTTCCAATTCATGTGTTCCCGGTTCCGTGACCATTTTGCCATTTTCGTCAAAATAATAATAACCGTCATAGGTTGTTTTATCGACCGTATAATTACTGATATAGCGCACCTGCGGTGCTGCCGTCAGTTTACCCAGATTATTGACCATATAGTATCCGTCAAATTCCACTGGCTCTTCTGCATTATCTGGATTTTCTGAGCAGCTGAGTTTTGTGAGCTTCACCATATGTGAACTGCCAGCCTGAAAGCAGCCACTTTCATCATGATAATAAAAGCCATCCAAAACGGTTCCATCTATTTTGACATGATCAAAATAATGAACTGCTGCTGTATCGTCCTTACTTCCATCATCTTTCAGACAGTAAAATCCATCACTTTTCATCAGATACTTTTCTGAACCATCCTTGATCGGACGAATCTGTGCTTCATCCGTTACAGAAAGCATGCTGCTTGCCGATACCGGCAGTATCCCTGACATTCCCAATGTCATTACAGTCAGCCCAGCTGTCAAAAATTTCCATCTTCTCAAACTGTTTCCAGTTTTCATGTATTTCTCCTTTTTTGTATATTCTTTCTGATGCTTTGTTCACAGTATTTTCAATCTCTTCTGCATCTTCTTTTCAATAGTAATTGAACATAGTATACCTGATATTTTCTTTCTGTCAAGCAGACATATTTTGTCAGATTCCCGGCATCTTCTTTCTACCAGTTTATTTCTTTTCTTCCCTTTTCCAGAAAACTCCAAGCTGCTGTTCTACATTTTCCAGAATGCAGACAGTCGCATCATTCCATTCTCGGGGAAACAGCATCCTGTAGTCCCGACCTGTAAATCTTTCATCCATCAGAAGAATCGTCCCCCTGTCTTTTCTGGTCCGTATGACTCTGCCTGCTGCCTGTAATACTTTGTTCATTCCGGGATAACGATACGCATAATCAAACCCCTGCTCTCCTTTTGCATCATAATATTCTTTCAGGATTTCGCGCTCACAACTCACCTGTGGCAGACCAGTTCCAATGACAGCCGCTCCGATCAGACGATTTCCGATCAGGTCGATTCCTTCTGAAAAAATTCCTCCCATCACACAGAAACCGACAAGCGTATCTGCACTTTCTTCTGTAAATTCTTCAAGAAATTCCTCTCTTTCTCTTTCCGTCATTGAAGCATGCTGACAGATACATCTCACCCATCCCGAGGAAAATTCCTCCTGATAAACCTGCCATACATCATCCATCAGCTTATAAGATGGAAAAAACGCCATATAATTTCCTTTTTTCTGCCAGCTCATTCTTGCAATATATTCCGCGATCTTTCGGTATTCTTCATATCCTCTTCTGGTATACCGACTGCTCACATCCCTGCAGATCAAAAGGCATCTGTTTTTCTGTTCAAACGGAGATTCCACATACATCCCAAAATTTTCTTTCCTTGTGCTCAACATCCTGCTGTAATATTTGAGCGGCAGTAAAGTCGCAGAAAAAAATACCGTGCTGATTCCTTTATCCAGACATTTCTGCAGATTTCCCGCAGGATTGACGCAAAACAGCTTCATATAAAATCCGCCATCTTCTCCGACTGCCGTATAGACTACATAATTTTCATCCACCAGTTCTGATATATTCAAAAAATCCCGCACTGTGAAATAAAAATCAAGAATCCCATCCGTCACTTCCTGTGTCGGCGGTTCTTCCAAAAGCTGATCCATCTCTCCCTGTACAGACAGAAGACTGATCGGAAGTACCCCCGCATTTTCCTGTACCTTCCAGGAATCACATCCATTCTGCAATTCTTTAAGCTGACTGACCACTTTTCCAAGCTTCTTCCACAGTTTCTGACTGTAGGGTTTTATAAATTTTCGTATTTGTATTGTATCTTCAAGGCAGATTGATGCACTGTACATCTCACGACCTCTTTCTACAAGATTATGAGCCTCGTCTATCAGAAACAGGTATTTACCAGATATATTTTCTCCGAAAAATCTTTTCAGATATACATTCGGATCAAATACATAATTATAATCACAGATAACTGCATCCATCCAGACAGACAGCTCCAGACTCATTTCAAACGGACATACCTGCCATTTTTCTGCCTGTCGAAGAATCGTTTCCCTGTCAAACGACTGCTCGTTTGTCCACAACTCATATACTGCATCGTTGATTCTGTCATAATGCCCCTTCGCATAGGGACATGTCTCTGGATTGCATTCTGGTTTTTCGCAGAAGCAAAGCTTCTCTTTCGCTGTGATCGTAACTGTCTTAAAAAGTAACCCGTTCTTTCTCAGAATTTCAAATGCATCCTGTGCAACAGTCCTTGTAATCGTCCTGGCCGTCAAATAAAAAAGTGTTTCCGCTTTTCCCTCTCCAATTGAACGGACCGCCGGAAAAACAGCGGACATCGTTTTACCAACACCAGTCGGCGCCTGAATAAAAATCTGTTCTTTTCTGGAAATTGCATGGTAAATCCCCGCAACCATCTCTTTCTGTCCTTTTCGATAAATAAATGGAAATTCCAGTTTTTCCATCGACCGATTTCGTTCCTCTCGCCATTTCATCTGATAAGAAAGCCATTTGTGATAAGAATCCAACAGTCTCTGGTACCAGCTCTCCAGTTCTTCCCTGGTCATCGTTTCCCTGAAACGCTTGATCATCTCCGTATCCAAATGTGCATACGTCATCTGAACATCAATCTCTTCCAATCCATGATCATCCAGATAGATCCAGGCATAGCAGAGCGCCTGTGCACGATGTACCAGAACCGGTTCCGCAAGCAGTTCCAGATTCTTATACACGCCTTTGATCTCATCAATGCAGATTTTCTCATTCTGCGTAAAAATTCCGTCTGCACGTCCTTCCACCCGCAGGATCAAATCCTCATATTCTGTGTCTTTTTTCAGTGAAACTTCGGCCTGATAGTGGCTTCCCATCTGCTTCTGGATTTTTCGGTGCAGGCGGCTTCCTTTCAGCATTGCTTCTTTATCGCCTGCTGTGCCGCCACTTTCCAGATCACCATTTCTTAATATAAACTCTACCAGGTTACGAACCGAAATACGGATTACCGGTTTTTCCATCATTCTCCTGCCTTCTATAAAAATGCTGCCATTCATAAAGCCAGCTCAGTATCTTATTACACAAAAAGGCGCATACCCGTTCCCGGAATACGCGCCCCTGTTTACTGTTCACCTATTATGCTACAGCAAATTTTGCCATTACTTCATTAAATCTCTGACTCTCACCATAGCATCTTACTGTAAGTTCTCTGGTAAGATCCATGCTCAGAATACCTAAAAGGGATTTGGCATCAATAATAATTCTGTTATAGGAAATGTCGATATCAAAATCGCATTTGGTGGCTTCATTTACAAATTCCTTTACATCTTCCGTCGCATTTAATCTAATATGTCTTTCAACCATATGCTTATCCTCCTGTATCAGACTTTAGGCGTATTTTGTCACTACGAGGAGAATTTGTCAACAGACTTAAAATTTTATTCATATTTTTCAATAAATTTCATAATTTTGAATTTCTATAGCACAAATTTTTGTGATTTTTTCTAGTGGAATTCTATCATATTTGAACAAAATTTGAAAGAGAAAAAGATCCGGTTCGGCGCCGGATCTTTCTTTTTATTCCGATTTTTCTTATTTACATCTGTGTCAGAACAAAAATATCATAAATTGCTTTTACAGCTGTTTCGAAATCTCTGTTTTCCACACCAATGATAATATTCAACTCACTGGATCCCTGATCGATCATTTTAACATTAACATGGGCATGTGCCAGTGCAGAAAATACACGTCCTGCAGTACCTCTCTGAGATTTCATTCCACGTCCTACCACCGCGATCAGTGCAAGATCGGACTCCATTTCCACAAAATCCGGCTGTACTGCACGATGAATACCTGCGATTACCTGCTGTTCTTTTTCTTCAAACTCATCCTGATGTACCAGAATTGTCATGGTATCAATACCTGACGGCATATGCTCAATAGAAATACCATTATTATCATGAATGATATTCATACATAATTGTTGATTAGTCGCGAGTTTTATTCCGGATTTTAAGGCCTCAGCCACACGGTTTTTGCCAATATTTTTTTTAAAGGAGGGCTTAAGCTTTAAAAGAATATCAATAAGCTCTTTTATTTTTTCGTCTTTATTCATACAAATCACCTAATTTAGTATTATTTTAAACAAATAAATGCAAATTGTCAAACAATATTTCACAATTGTGTAATATTTTTCTTGTATTTTAAAAAAAAGAGTAATATAATACCTTTGATAAAAAAAGAAAGGACTGATCAAATGATAAGGTTACTTAAAAAATTTAGACCAATTGACTGGGTAATGACATGCGTTGTTGTATGCTTCGTTGTAGGGCAAGTGTACTTAGATCTATTACTTCCAGAATATACTAGTAAAATCATTAAACAAATGATGGATGTGTCTCAAACATCAAAAGACATTTGGTCTACG
>ERZ772818.2573-NODE-2573-length-13533-cov-5.728521_pt1 | contig 13533 bp, 7 predicted proteins | sample MGYA00580837_ERZ772818 | MGnify/ENA primary metagenome ERZ772818 (study PRJEB29015, sample SAMEA2737671) | human gut metagenome | biome: human gut; feature: human-associated habitat; material: faeces | place: China | collected 2012 ...
TTCGTCCCGCGCGGGACGAAGAGGTTGTGCGTGTCGGTCAGACCGCGCTGTTGGCGCATTTCATTGATTGTGAGCGCGCGTTCCTGTCCGACGCTGTCGGCCGGGAGGGACGCGTCCTCCGTTGTCTGCTGCGCACGCAGCGCCTGAGCCGTACCTGCGAGATACAGCAGGGTCAGGAGCGTGCTGATGGTTATTTTGCGCATTGTCGTGCGTTTAGTCGTTAATATACCCATTCAAAATCGTCGACGTACATGACGTTCGTCGAACAGCCCGTAAAGTAATCGCCGTAGGCGTTGCAGGCACATGAGATCACGAGTGAGTACCCCCCCCCGCTGGGACGCGTCTCATGGTCGTACCATACGATGTCCAATTCGGCGTCCTGCATATCGTCGCCCTCCGTCGACTGCGTGATCCAGAGCGAACCGTATCCCAGAATTTTACCTTCCGATACGTTGTCGATGCCTTTCTCCGGGTCCCAAGCGCCTTTGGTAGTGGTCATGGCTGATACTACCTGATGCGGGGCGTTCCAATCGACGATGGCAACGAAAATCCGCGCCATGTCCGGATCGCCTTTCTTGATGTAGGGACAAATATCGCCGGAGGTGCGTACTTTATCTACCGTGCCGACCTTGGCGTGGTATTTAACCTTTAACGCCGAGGGGCGCACCGTGAAGTCATAAGGCTGGCCGAACTGCACGGTTCCCGTTAAACTCTTGTAAGCAAATGTTCCCGTGAAAAGGTTGCCGGCGGCCAGAACGAGCATATTGGTGCTGGTGAGTTTGGCTGCCGGTGCCGCCTTGCCGAATTTTACGTCGGTGGAAGTGCAGAGCGTTTTTGTCATGGTGTTGTTGCCGCTGCTCCAGAACGACCCTCCCTCCGCATTGGGGAATGCGAAACCGCTGGTCATGCTCCACCCCGACATGTCGGCATTGGGAATCGTTTGCGCCGCTCCGGCCGTGAACGAACCGCTTTTTTCGGTTCCGTCGATGGTGACTTTATAGTCGTAACCGTGTGTTGCGACGACTCCGGTGCCCGTCTCTCGCGTGTAGACCGTATGGCCGTTGGCATTGGTCGATTCCTGCCACTGCGGTGCGAACGTCGCCGAGATGAAATCGTCGCCCTGCGACGTGCCGGTCAGGTATTTCCATTGGCCGTCGCTGCCGCACAGACCGAACGTTACGTTTGCCGACCGGGTGAAATCCACGACCTGCAGCGTTACGGTATTGGCCCAGAGGTCGTAGCTTTTTTCCGTAACCGGAACCAGTCCCTGCAGACGGTAGGTCGTCGAAATCTCGTTGCTGCCGCCGTTGGCGTCTTCCACATGGATCGTCACGGCGTGGTCGCCGCCCGCTAGTCCTGCGAAGAAGGCGTCGGACAACGTCAGTTCGGTGTTGTATTTATCGGTAGGCGTGAATGAAATGCCTTCGTGCGTGCCGGTGAGCAAGTCGTAGCTGTCGTCGCCGACCGAGACCGTGAATTTTTTCAGCTCTGCGAAAGCCATGATCCGGTATTTCTTCTCGCCGGACGTGTATTTCTGCACCTCGTCGTTGTCGAATCCCTCGGTGAGAAGGGCCGGATCGGGACTGAAAATAATCTTGTCGTCCTTGTCTTCCGTCTCGGTATCGACGCGGATCAGCAGGGCGTCGATATAACCCGGCAGGTCGGGGGAGTAGCGGAAGGTGAAGACGTATTTGCCGCCGGCCTTGACCTCGGTCAGCGTGTTTTCCATCTCGACCTCCTTGCCCGACGTATGCGTGCCGCGGAACATCCATGCCAGCGAAGTCGTACCTGCGGGCAGGGTGTAATAGCCCGTGCCTTCGTCCGTGAATTTGAGCGCAGGAACCGCACCCGACTCGGCTTTCGCCTCGTCGAATTTGTCCGTGCCGGCTATCCATACGAAGTAGCCCGGATCGAGATTCTCGACGATCGAAGCGTCGAATTTGACTTCGACGACGGTGTTCGCGATCTTGCAAACTACCTCCGCATGGGTCGTTTCTCCGGGTTTGACGGTGAATGTCTCCTCGCCTTTGTAGAAGCGTTTCGAGAAATCCGCGGGGACCTGTTCGCCCGCCTCGACCGCTACGCGGTAAGTGCCGGAGAGCAGCTCCAGCCGTTCGGGAATATCGTCTTTCGCGGCGTATTTGCGGAGCAGCCCGCCCTCGCTGTTATAGATATACACTTTCTGGTATTGCAGCGGATCGTATTCGCCGTTGTCTTCCGCCCGCGAGGTCGAAATCGTCATCGCCATCACGCCCGTGCGCCCGTCGCCGGCAGGAGTTTCGTCCTGCGAGCATGACGCGCCGGTGAGTGCCGTGAGCAGCATGGCGATATATGTGATGTGTCTTTTCATTATTCGGCGGCTTTAACGATGAGTTTGACGGTCTTGTGCGTCAATACGTTGTTGTTGTCCGTCACGTCGAGGACGAAGTTATGCTCGCCCGGAATCTCCAGCAGTATCTCGACGAATTTGGTGATCGAGAACATTACGGCGGTCTGGTTCTTCACCTGTTCGTTGATCGGGAATCCGAATTCGTCGTGGAGAATCGCGGCCAGATCGGCCGGAATGTCGCAGATGTCGAACTTCTCCGGCATGTTGATGACCGGAAGCAGATCTTTCAGCTCCTCGGAGTCGATCGTAACCCAAAAAGACTTGATGCCTGCAGTTGCAGTCACGTCGATGTCGATTATCATGTCTTTCTGCACTTCGTACTGCTTGTCGATATCGTAGCCCCTCCAGACGATTGCAGGACCCTCCTGACCCGCGCTTTTGTCCACGACGAGCGTGAGCGCGGCTGCGGTCGAGACGCCTTTTGCGTCGGTCATGTCGAACGAGAAAGTGTGCGTGCCGTCGAATTCGTAGAGCGCCTTGATCTGCCCTGCGATGTTGAAGCTCTTGGCCTGCTGGCCCTTGAGTTCGCCGCCTACCGGGTAGCCGAATCCTTTGAGTATGATGCCTGCCGGCGACGATGCGTCGAGCGCGCAGAGGTCGAACGTTTCGGGAAGCTGGATTGCCGCCATCGAAGCCATGAACCGACTGCTGGTCGAGCCGATATTGACGCGCAGCGATTCGATGCCGTTGGGCGATGCGAGGTCGAAGACGAACGGTTCGATGCAGTTGCCGTTGTCGTCGAATATGGCGTCCGTCAGCGTAAAAGGCTTGGACATGTCATGTCCGGGCCATGCGAGAGTCGGCGCATTGGGGTCTTCGAGAAGCTCTTCCAGCAGGTTGTCGGTGCCGTCTACGACGAAAGAGTTGTCCTGAATGATGTTGTTGTCCACCGTTACCTGAAACAGAAGCGTTCCTTTGTCGGCATAGTTGATTACGACCGAAATCTTACGCCACTGGCCGGCCTTGACTCCCGTGATCTGCTTGCTGAACTGCGCGGGGATGTCGGTGTCGGCGAAAACGCCGTCGAAGTTGAAATCCAGCGTATTCTCGATGTCCAGCGATTTGAAGTAGGCCGCGCGCGTTTCGGTTTTGAGAAACTCCTGACTGGTCTGGCCCAGCGATATGGTCGCCTTGCTGGTGTCGGCCAGCATGCCGGCCAGTTCGGACGAATAATCCACCGTGACCTTGATATTCTGCAATGTGCAGACCACCTCTTCGAGCTGGGTCGTCTGCGCCTTTGAAATCGTGAAGCTGCTTGTCGCGCCGTAGACCGGGTGCTCCCACGCTACGTCCGGAGTGCTCTCCTCCGAGCGCACCTCCATGCGGTAGGCGCCCACCGGAAGTTTCATCGGCTCGGCGAGCTGCTGTTTGAGTTCGGCATAGGTTTTTTTTAGTACCTGCGCGTCGTCGGCGTCGAGAATTTCTACGATGAAACCGTCCACGTCGGGTTGTTCGGCGCGGGTGCCGGATACGGCCTGCGGGCTTTGCGTTTGGTCCGAAGTGTCGTCGGGACGAACGTCCGTCTCGTCATAGACCACCCGCATCGAAAGGCCGCTTACCGACAGGAAGCCCGTCGCGTCGCCCGGTGTCGGCTTGGGTTCCTCCTTGTAGGGAGGTTCTTCGTTCACACAGCCTGCCGCAACGAACGCTGCAACCGCCAACATCGTAAAAAGTCTGGTAAATGTCTTCATATCTTTTGCTGTTTTTTATTCCTTATTTGGTATCGTCTATGGCCCCCTCGTTGACTTCGCAGTCAATCTGCCGGGTTTCGGTGTAGTCGTCGCTGAGCGTGACGGTCAGCGTGACGCTGCCCGCATCCTTGGCGTCGAAGGTGAAAATGTGGCAGGTGCGCGGCGAAGTGGCTTCGAGCGTTTGCTCGGAGAAGGTGACCTTAGGCCCCTCGTCGGTTCCGGTCTGGCTCTGGCGGCGTGCCGTGCCGGTTACCTTGAGCGTCGTGGCGCTTTTGACGAATACCGGCTCGTCGGCGGGCGTGCTGCCGGGCGTGAAGTCGAACTGGTTGCCCGATGCCGTCGTTACGGTAAACTGCGCGTCGTGGAAATAGTTGAGGAACTGTTCCGTGGCGCGGACCACCGTCTGCGAGTTGGCGATCGTAGCGGTCATCTCCACCGTTGCAGCGCGGCGGGGCAGCACCTCGACGCGCTTCTCCGCGGCATAATAGGGTTTGTCGATTCCCTCCGCATCGGGGTCGCCGTGTGCGACGGAGACGGTGTAGGTTCCCATTCGGAACACGGCGTCGCTCTGCTCGAATTCCGTGAGCGTATCCCATTTTTGCGTCCCCGATTCTCCGGTGACTGTAAGCGTGAAATCGCCGGCTTGGGGGACGGAGGGCGCGGCCGGCATCCGGGAAGTGTCGTCCGATGCGGCGTCGATCGAACCGTCGGCGGTGCAGCTGACCTTCAGCGTGCCGTATTCCGTGCCTTCAGCCTTGTTTTCCGTGGAGCATCCGGCCGCCAGCAGGGCCGCCGATGCCATTAAGTATATGAGTTGTCTTTTCATGGTATTCCGGCCGTTCAATGGTGAGTGTTGGCGGTCGTGCCGTTTGCGGACGGCGCTGCCGGAGCGTCAGCTGCATGTGCCGCTTTGACTGTCCCGGTCGGGGCGCCTTTATACGAAACGTCCCGAAGCGTCTGTTTGGAGCGGGATGTCCGGGTTTTTGTTCGCATGGATGCAGTCTTTTGTTGACAATATGCAAAAATAGGCATGTGCCGCGGATTTGTAAAATAAATTCAACGAACAGCGCATTTTTCATCACGAACACTCGACGCGCCGCACTCCGACGGACCGGATTCTCCTCTCTTCGGATGTCTTTCCGCAGCCGGGAAATGGCTTGCGCGCCCTTCTTTCGCGGTGCGGGCGGTGCCTAATAAAAGAACCTCCCTGCAATCGCAGGGAGGTCGGGGGTGAAGGCCGCGGGGCCTTCGGGTTTGTTATCGGGGGATTAGTATACCCATTGAATATCGTCGATATGGAGGAAGTTACTTGTGCAGCCATTCATATAATCGCCATATGCATTTGCTGCACATGAAATTATTAGAGAGTAATTTCCCTCTGTAGGTTTTATCGCCTTATCGTACCATTGAATTTGTATATCAGCATTTTGCCAATCGGTTTCTGCTGATTCAGTGAGCCATAGAGAGCCATAACCGATAATCTTGCCTTCGCCGGGATTTGTTGTTGTTTCCGGATCCCAGCCACCAACGCAACCATTGTTTGATCCTCCCAGAGAATAGGTAGATGAAACAGTATGCTGTGATGTCCAATTAATGATTGCGACAAAAATGCGTGCTTTGTCCTGTTCCTTTTTTGCTAACGGACCATTCAATACATTCATATCAACTGCATTGATTTTTGCGCGATACTTTACTTGAAGTGCGGAAGGACGGGCTGTATATGTATATTTTTGTCCGAAATTGACAGCTCCTGTCCCTCCTAATCTTGCGCTCGTATATTTAAAAGTTCCGGTAAACAGGTTGCCTGCTGCCAATACAATGACTGCTTTTTTTGACTGTAATACTGCATATTTATTACCCTCGGTTGTGATTTGTGTACACAAGGACGGAGTTTGGTCATTATTACCGCTACCCCAAAATGTGGAAGATTCACTTCCATTTTGTGTGAAACATGGAAGATTTGTATTTTCCATATTCCCGTCGGGAATTACATCGCCGTTGCCTGTCTTAAACTGCCCTTTGTATTCCGTTCCGTCTACGGTCAATTTGTAATCGTACGTATTATTTGCAAAAACGCCGGTTCCTTCCGTAATGCGCCAAAACGGTTGTACGCTGTTGGGGGTAGTCCAGTCCGCCGCCGTAAATTGCGTGCCCCAGTCGGGTTTTATTTCCGCTTTTGTATTGTTTCCGGTAATTTCGGCGGTCTGCCATTTCGTATCCGAAGCGGTCGATTTCTTATATTGCACGGAAACGGATGTCGCATCGGCCGGAATATTTGAAAGCGTAAACGATGCTGTATTGGCCCAAAGGTCTGCGTCGTTGTTGTAAGTAATGGCGGGAGCGACTGTTTTTACGTATCTTAGCGTGATGTCTGTTTCCTGCCCTGCATTGTCCGTGACGGTGAACTTGAAATCGGAGTTCGTCGTTTCGGTCACCTCGGCGCAGACCATGGCGAGCATGTCTATCAGACCGCCGGTCTGGAAATACACATGCTGCTGGTTGAGCAGTTGTGCCGGAGTCGGAAAACCGAGTCCGGCTAAAGCGGTTGCCATCTCTTCCGTGGCAGGACTTGTTAAATCCATGGATTCTGCAAGACCGAATGCAGGAAGCAGCGTTGCCAAGGGGGCGGAAGTGATATCCACCTGCATCGACTTGATGCCGCCCGGTGCGCTGACCCGGATATTGGCGCTGTTGCCGCTTTCGAGCAGTTCGGTGGGTGTCGTAAGGTCTTCGTGGCCGATCCACTTGACGGTCGGGGCTGCGGCTTTGGTGAATGATGCGGTCTGATTCACCGTGTAGACCCAGTTGGCGACGACGGGTGTCGATCGGGTGATCGTGAAGCTTGCGGCGTTGCCTTTGTCGGTGCAGGCCGAGAAGGTCAGGTCGCCGTAGCTGTCATCAGGGAGCACGTTGAAAAAGGTCTCGCTGTAATCGGCCGAAGGAGCCGTGCCGTCGGCGTAGGTGACGGTGATGTGCTCCGAGTCGATCGAGATGGGAGAGCCTGTTGCGGAGGTGCCTTCGACGACCAGCTTCGGGGTGATAGCCGACGGATCGTATGTGGCGTTCGGGTCCGAGGGAACGGTGAAGGTCAGCTTTTCGGAGGCGATCGGTTTTTTCGACGTCAGCATGACGGAGGCTATTTTCTCCGACGCAGCGCCGCCTTGCAGTTTGAGCGCGAGGATCGAGGTGATGCGGTGAAGATTGAACTTTACGGCATTCCCTTCCGGCGTTTTGCCCGGCTCGGCGTTGTTGTGGGTGATGGCGTCGGCGGCCATGATGTCGAATTCGCTGTTGTATTTGTTACCGTTCTGGGTGCGCAGGGCGCTGAAAGGAACCGTTACGGTCGTGCCGGAAACGGTGGCGTTTCCGTTGTGAGGGTAGAAGGCGCGGTACGCCCAAGTGCCTGCGGAGCCGGTGAGCGAGCCCGTAAAAGCCTTGCTGTCTGTGGTGTACGTAAATTGCAGGAGCTTCGAGAAGTCATTGGCGAGGACGCCGAGTTTGTCTTCGCCGTTCCATGTGCCGGTAAGACCGGTGCCGAAATCGACGTTGATGTCGGCGCGGCTTTGTTCGCGGGGAGCGATATCGGCGAGAAAACCGACGGCAGTTGCTCCGTCGCCGGATGTTGCGGGAACTTCCTCGTAGGTGCTGCACGCGCCGAGGAGAAGCGCTGCGGTCAGCGTTAAAAGAGAGACTTGTTTTTTCATGGCTGCCGGTTTTTTATTCGTTTTCGCCCAAATAAAAATCGTCGTAGCAGCTCAGGGGGCTGATTCCGTCGGAGGAAGGGACGTCTCCGGACGTGGCAAATCCTTTTTCCGCGGCGACCTCAATCGTCTCGATCATCGGGGCGGAGTATTGCCCCCCCCCTTTCGTGGTTGATACAATTTCCATGGTATGCAATAGTTTAAAATGGTATGCAATAGTTTAAAGTGACCTAACAAAAATAGGCGGAAAGCGGATCATCTGAAAATAAATTCAATGAACGGGCAGTGTTTCATCACGAAAAGGCATGTTTGCCTTGTGGAACCGGAATCGATTGCGGCAATATTGCAAGGCGGTGGAAATCAACAAAAAACCTCCCTGCAGGCGCAGGGAGGTCGGGGGTGAAGGCCGCGGGGCCTTCAGGTTTGTTATCGGGAGATCAGTATACCCACTCGAAATCGTCTACCCAGAGTTTGTTCGCGTCGCATCCGGTCAGGTAGTCGCCCAGATAGCTGGTCGCGGTCGAGATGACCAGCGTGTAGTTGCCCGTCGGAGGTGTGTCCGTCTTTTCGTAATAGACGATCGGAAGCGCCAGATCCTTCATGCTGCCGGTGTGAGACTCCGTGATGTAGGCGGGACCGTAGCCGATGATTTTGCCTTCGTTCAGGCTCGATACGGTTTCGGGGTCCCAGAACGTCGTCTTGTCCACCGTGGTGCCCGATTGCACCGCATGGCGGTCGCTCCATTCGACGATACAGACGAAGATGCGTCCTTTGTCGATGCCGGTGCTTACGGGCGGATCGTTCTTGACCCGGTTGATTTCGCCTATCTCGGCGGCGTATTTCAGTTTGAGGGCGGCGGGACGTGCCGAATAGGTGTACGGCTGTCCGAATTGTGCGTAACCGACTGTGCCGTCCATCACGAAATCTCCGGTGTAGAGGTTGCCCGCAGCGAATGCGATGCCTGCATACTTCGCGGCGAGTTGCGCGCAATAATCACCGACCATGCCGGGATATGTTGCCTGAGTGCATAATTTGTCGGTTCCCGAACTGGTCATATAGGCGTTCGGATAGGGTACGTTGGCAGAGCCTGAGAATATCTTTTTCATCGATTTCGTGCTCCAGCTCTCCATGCCTGCATTGGGAATGACGTCGCCGAGGTTGTTTTTGGGCGTGAATTCGCCCGAAGCGACTGTTGCGCCGTCGGCGAGCAGTCGGTATTCGTAGCTCTTGCGGGCGAAGATGCCGGTCTTGGGATCGACGCTATGGATCGTCAGCCTCGCTTCGTTGGTGCCGGTGGTCCAGTCGGGGCTGATCAGGGCCGTGCGGCTGCCGTCGTCGTTCGGCCCGGAGACGCTGGCGGCGTTCCATGCGCTTTCGCCTTTGATGCGGTACTCCGGCACGACGCTGCCGGCGTCGGCGAACTGATTGCTGATCGTCAGCGAGGCGGTGTTTTTCCAAAGGTCCGTTTGATCTACCCGCACGAGCGCCGGGGCCGTGAAGGTCAGCGATTGCTCGGTCACCTGCCCCGCGAGATCGGTCACCTTGACGTCGAAGACGTGTTCGCTGCCGGGGTCGGGACCCAGCAGGAGGATCATCGGCACGAGTGCCGTGATGTCGAAAACGCACTCTTTTTTATATTGTATTTCGGTCTGGCAGCTGAGTCCGAGATCTGCGAAGGAGATTCCCTCGATGACGTCGGAATCGTTGAACAGGTCGAGTTTCGAAATGCCCAGCATGCTCAGTACGGGCGACGAAACATCGACTTCCAGACCGGCGATGCCTCCCGGTACATGGATGTTGATGGCGGAGTAGTAGGTGAGTTGGTTGTTGTCGTCCACGGTGATTTCGTGCGCTTGGTCGATCTCATGTCCCGGCCAGTCGAACGACGGAGCTTCGAGCGGAGCGAAGACGGGCGTTTCGGCGCGCTTGTAGAGCTTGCCTGCGGCAAACGGTTTGTCTGCCCCGCGTTCGATGGCGACCGTACCGATCCGGGGTGCCGTAATCACGTCTACAGTCAGTTTGTCGTAGCTCCCCGGCATGATGTTGAAGAAGGCGTTGATGTCGTTGGCGTCGGGAGCCGTGCCCTGCTCGAAGCCCAGCGCGATGACGTTCGACGGAGCGGTTTGGCTGAATGCGAGTCCGGAGCCCATGTCTGAAATGTCGAAGTCGATGCTCGCGGCCGAGAGCGTCTGGGTTTCGTTTTCCGAAGTCAGCAGCAGGTAGCGGACCTTGTCGGCATTGTCTCCGCCTTTTACCTCCAGATTGAGAATCGAGGTCAGGCGGCTGAGGGTGAATCGGACCGGATCGCCTTCGTCGGTTTTGCCCGGTTCGGCATTGGCGAAGTTCAGGCACGGGGCCACCAGTGCGTCGGATGCGCAGTTGAAAGCGTTGCCGCTCTGGGTGCGCAGGTTGCCGAACGGAATGCTGGCTTTGGTGCCGTTTACGGTCGCATGGGGATAGAAAGCCATGTATTGCCACGCACCGCTCTGCGCCGGCAGCTCTCCTTCGAATGCGAAGTCGTTGTTGTTGTTGGTGAACGGCCGAAGTTCGGGAGTTGAGCCGGGGGCGGTGAAAAGAATTCCCATAGCGTCGTTCTCTTCCCAATATCCGGTAAATGTGCTTTCCCCGACGGAGATGCCGGCACGGGTTTCGGCGTCGTCGGCGACATCGGCAAGGAGCTTTACGGACGTATTGCCGGCGCGCGCCGGATCGTTCGTCTCGTCGTAACTGCTGCAGCCCGCAAACAGTGCGGCCGCAGCGAGGATTGACAGAGCTTTATGGAAGTTTTTCATAGCTGCGCCGTTTTTTATTCGTTATCCAAATAGAAATCGTCGTAGCTTGCGCCGGTCGGCTCTACGCCGCCGCCGGGGAAGGAGTTGGCAAATCCCTTTTCGGGCTGCACGTCGATCTATTCGAGCAGGGGTGTGACATAGCACAGCTTCCCCGCCCGGTGGGTGGTTACATTCTTCATAGTCAAAATCTGTTAATTGCGTCGAAAGCAAATGTAGGAAGGTCCTGACTAAGATGAAAATAAATTCAACGAACCGGCGGATTCTTCCAATGAACCGGTAGATTTGGCGGACGGCGGACGGGCTGAAATGGTTTAAGAAAGAGCGAAAAGGTTTGCTTGGCGAACGATAAAGGCCGCCCGACGATTCGGACGGCCTTCATATCGAGCCTTTCGGACGGTTATTTTACGTATTTGTTCAGCCAGCCGAAGAACTCGCGGTTCCAGACGAGCGAGTTCTGGGGTTTGAACACCTGATGGGCTTCGTTTTCGAACTCCACCAGACGGGCCGGGATTCCGCGGACGCGGGCGGCGGTGAACGCTTCGAGCGACTGCGTGTAGGGGATGCGGAAGTCGTATTCGCCCGTGAAGATCAGCATGGGCGTGTCCCATTTCTCGACGAATTTGTGCGGCGAATTGGCGTAGGAGCGCTGTGCGACTTCATTCGACCGATCCCAGTAGGGACCTCCGTAATCGTTGTTGATGAAAAACAGCTCCTCGGTTTGGCCGTACATCGACTCGAAGTTGAAGATGCCGCAGTGCGAGATAAAGGCCTTGAACCGTTTCTCGTGGCATCCGGCCAGGAAATAGACCGAATATCCGCCGTACGATGCGCCGACGCATCCCATGCGGGTCTCGTCGGCCCACGGCTCCTTCGCCACGTCGTCGATGGCCGAGAGGTAGTCGCGGATGTTCTGGCCCGAATAGTCGCCCGAAATCTGGTCGAGCCACTCCTGTCCGAACGAGGGCAGGCCGCGGCGGTTCGGCGCCACGACGACGTAACCCTGCGCCGCCATCAGCTGGAAATTCCAGCGGTAGCTCCAGAACTGCGAAACGACGCTCTGCGGACCGCCCTGACAGTAGAGCAGCGTGGGGTATTTCTTGGCGGGATCGAAGTCGGGCGGCAGGATCACCCACGTCAGCATCTGTTTGCCGTCGGTGGTCCTGACCCAGCGTTTCTGCACCTCGCCCATTCTGATATTGTCGTAGACGGGTTTGTTGATGGCCGAAATCTGCGTCAGCGTGCCGTCGGCGGGATTCACGTCGAAGAACTCCGTGGCCATCGAGATCGTACACATTTCGGCGGCGATCCTGTCGCCCGCCATCGAGAAGGCGTTGATGTCGTGGTCGCCGCGGGTCACCACTTCGACTTCGCCGACCGAAGGCGCGATGCGGCATATCTGGTGCGTGGCTTCGATCGGGGCGATGAAGTAGAGCATGTCGCTGCCGCTCCAGACGACGTTCATGGCGTTGTAGTCGAAATCCTCGGTCAGGTCCTGCATTTGGGCCGTCTGGCAGTCGTAGAGGAACAGGCGCGCCTTGTCCGACTCGTTGCCGGCACGGCGCTGCGAGAGGAACGCGATCTGCCGGTCGTCGGGCGACCAGACGGGGTATTTGTCGTAACCCGCCATCGTGGCCATGTCCGCGATCGGTTCGCCGGTATTGACGTTTACGGGTTTGCAGATGTTCTGCGTCACGCCGTTTTCGAGGACGTAGACGAAGATGTCCGAATCGGTCGAAACGGCGTACTCGGTGCCGGTCAGCGGCTTGCAGGTGTACGCCAGCATCGTTCCGGCGTTGTTCCACGCGATTTCGGCCATGTCGAAGTAGGGTGCCAGCGGAGCGTCCCACGCGGCGTCCTTGCCGATGATGTCCACGCCGGGCTTCAGCCCCTCGGCTCCGAAGTCGCCGACGAAGATATGCAGGTAGGAACCCTCGTCCCAGTAATTCCAGTGGCGGGCCATCAGGTCGTCGTAGATGCGGGCCTTCGATTTGTCCATGTCCTTGTAGACGTCCGACGACTTGCGGTCGCAGACCTCGACGCGCTGTACGTACCACGCCTTGTCGCCGCGGGGACTGATGCCGAAGCCTTCGACGTCCTTGTCGAATGCCGAGAGCTGTCTGGCGTTGCCGCCTGCGGGCGTCATTTCCCATACCTGCATCGAGCCGCTGCGGTCCGAGAGGAAGTAGATCTTCTCCCCGTCGGCGCTCCACTTGGGATCGGCGTTGTTCGACGCGGTGTCGGTCAGGCGCGTCACGGCCTTGGTCGCAAGGTCTTCGACCCAGATGGTCGTCACGCCGCGGTTTTCGGCCATGTTGTAGTCGGTCTGCGCATAGAGGAGCGTACGCCCGTCGGGCGAGAGCGACGAGGAGCCTGCACGGCTCATTTTCCACATCACCTCAGGGGTGAGAATGCCTGTGGCGATCTCATCGGCCGTCAGGGCATTGTCGATGGTAAGGGGCTGCGGCCGCTTGTCGTCGCATGCGCTCAGTCCCGTAGCTGCAATAGCCATAAAAAGGAGTAATTTTTTCATTTTCGGTCGGGTTTCTTCTATTTATTCGTATTTTTGCATTCAAATCCGATCGGCATGAACCATACCGTATATTTTGCAGATAAATCCGTGATTTTCACTTCGGACGCGCCCGGCGGCGAATGCTATGCCGTCGTGCCCGCGGATCCGGCGGACCTATCACGAGCGAAGGTAACGAAAATTCTCGAATCGCACAACTGCGTCGCAGTCGTTTCTGCCGATCCCGACGCGGCGTTCCGCTCTTTTGCGGCTGATTTTACGCAGATCGAAGCGGCGGGCGGCGTGGTGGTGAACGACCGCGGCGAGTGGCTGATGATGCGCCGCAACGGCCGCTGGGACCTGCCCAAGGGACATCTCGAATGCGGCGAGCGCATCGAAGCGTGCGCCGCGCGCGAAATCGCCGAGGAGACGGGCGTGTGCGCCGAACCGGTGC
>ERZ772818.2575-NODE-2575-length-13529-cov-3.869526_pt1 | contig 13529 bp, 14 predicted proteins | sample MGYA00580837_ERZ772818 | MGnify/ENA primary metagenome ERZ772818 (study PRJEB29015, sample SAMEA2737671) | human gut metagenome | biome: human gut; feature: human-associated habitat; material: faeces | place: China | collected 2012 ...
ACTGCGCCACAGCCTTGGCAGGCCATCGCGCAGCGATTTTGTTCAATCGGAATTTTGAGGATGAAAGCTGTGATATCGTCATCAGTATGAATGGTTTTCATGCTTTCCCGGACAAGAAAAAAGCCTTTAAGGAAACATGGCGTGTATTAAAACCGGGAGGCAAGTTCATCGCCTGCTTTTATATAAAGGGTGAAAAGAAAATCACAGATTGGCTTGTTAAAAATGTTTTGTCAAAAAAAGGATGGTTTACTCCACCATTCCCAACACAGGAACAGCTGATGAACATTCTTAATAAGCTTTATAAGAATATAGATTTTCATGTAGAAGGGTCAATGGTCTATTTTTCGGCAGTAAAGTAGAAAACTTCAATTTGAGGTAGATAGTTTCCAATTTGTTAAATTCAATTCCACTATCCTCCCCATGTTCCCTTGTAACTTATCCACAATATCAGTTCATTATAAAAATCTTAGATTTTTGTCTTGAAACTGAGCCACTATAGAGTTTGAATAATATTCGTTGTAGAATCCCACATCAATCCCCGCGAATTTGTAATTTACATTTTCCATGGGAACTGATCTAAGAACTACTTAGAAAACTAAATAAGAAATAAAAAATGAGACCTTGCGTTGAAAAATGCAGGGTCTTTTTGTATATGAAAATTTAATTGTTTATCAACAAAAAACCTTGTGTTTATGCGGAAAATCCGTCCTTGAAGTAAATTGAAATGGTCGCGAAAACCTGGATTATAATACCGAAAAAAGAGAGAAAGAAATGATTTCTCGAATGAAATTTTGGTGTGTTTGTCACTACGGTGTCAGGAGAAATCCTGGCATCTTTTTTTATGTCTTTTTTCACTTCAAAAAATAATTTCAAAAAATTTCTAAAATCATGTCCGATTTTGTCGCTCCCAATACAGAGTATATGGAAGGCAAATTGAAAATCCTCTGATTTCCAAAAATCACAAACGTAAAAGAGGTTCAGACAGTTCTTCCGATTGCACCTTGACAATTGAAGGAGCTGATACATCTTGAGGAACATGCTTACCGGAGATAATCCGGCTCGTGCAGGCGAAGACTCCTATGGGAAGAGCGAAGCAATAATGATACCACCGAAAGGTACAGGACCTCTGCTGAAACAGAGACTGTGGCTGTATTTTTGCAGTCGGGTTATCTGGAATGATAACGATCAGATGTATATGTACAGACAAAGCCCAAATGTGAATACTTAGATTTTCTTATTTATATTACAGGAGAAATCCTGTAGCAAGTGGGGAATGGTTCGAATCCATTCCTCATTTTTTCGTGCAGAAAATGCACAGATTATTATCCTGTTTGAAATACCAGGGAAGGGTGTTGCAGGAAGAAAGGGAGGACAAAAAGAATGAATACGATTGTTTTAATGGGTAGACTTGCCAGAGATCCAGAAACTAAGCTGACATCTACGCAAAAGGGACAAACCAAAGTATCTAGGTTTCCACTGGTAGTAAAAAGAAATCGCACAAGCAAAGCATTTGTAGTGATGATCACAGCTTATGGAAATAATGCAGAATTTGTGGAGAAATATCTTGAAAAAGGAATTAAGATTGCTCTTTCCGGAGAGTTGGTAATCTCTCAGATCAAAGATGAACAGACTGGAACTGCATCCTATTATACCGAAGTCATTATGGATAATGTAGAGTTTGCAGAAGCCAAAACAAAAAAAGAAGAATCTGACGGATTTCAACCAGCAGAGAAGAGGAAGATTCCATTCGATATACCAGAAGAACTTGAACAAGAAATGCCATTTCGATAGGAGGACAAGATTTATGAGAAAATACTTTTTAGAATTATTTGCAATAGGATTGATTGATTCAGAAGGAAGAATCAATACAGAACATATGACAAGCGATGCACTTATGACTTCCATGAAAACAATGGAAGAGCTGACGCAAATGAAAATGGATCGTTTGGTTTTGGAAACAACAATGGAGATGATCTTATGTATGTTTGAGTCATGTGACACAGAGGAATTTACAGAAATATTAGGCAAGCTGCTTGGCGGAAAGCAGACTTCTAAAGTGACAGCTCATTTGGAAGCACTGGAGGAATTGTTGACAGAAGAGGAATATAGTAGTTTCCTTGCAGAATATCTTGGTTATTTAACCGTGAATGTAGCAGAGTTTATTAGGAGCACAATCATTGAAAATGGTTTGATGTTACTTGCCGGTTCAGGAGGAGAAGAGGATGGAGAAGACGGATTATAAAATCACAGAGTTTCACAATTCGGAGTTTGGTTCCATCCGTATGATTGAAGATGGAGGCAGACTTTTATTTTCTGGAATTGATGTAGCATTTGCTTTGGGATATGCAAAACCAAGAAATGCGATAAATGTTCATTGCAAGGGGGCCCTGAAACGGGGCGTCCTTACATCAGGTGGGGTACAGCCAATGATTTTTATTCCAGAGGGAGATGTATATCGGCTGATTACAAAAAGTCGTTTAAAGTCAGCACAGAATTTTGAGAAGTGGGTATTTGATGAGGTACTTCTGGCTATTAGGAAAACAGGCGGATATTTAGAGACCGATCTTTTAGACAGGGTAAAAGATAACCCGGAACTTCTTTTGGAATTTGCCGAGAGACTTTTGGCAGAAAACAATCGAAATCGAGAATTGCAAAATCGTGTAAAGGATATGCAGCCAAAAGCAGATTATTATGATCATTTCATGATTACAGGAGAATGCACCAATATTCGAACGACGGCAAAAGAGATTGAATTTCCAGAAAGAAAATTTGTGAAACTTCTTTTAAATAGAGGATTTCTATATAGGAGTCCATCCGGCACGCTGTTACCCTATGCGGTGGAGAAGAACAATGATCTGTTTATTGTAAAAGACTATTTTAACAATGGACATCTTGGTTCACAGACATTGGTTACACCAAAAGGAAAAGAATTTTTTAAAGCGTTGTGTGCGGAGGAAGAGTAAAGAATGAAGGAGGTGGTTGCCATGATTACAGATCTGGACAGCAGTTAAATCGCTGAAAGGAGGGAAAATCATGCAGGAAGAGGTAACTCAGAAAACGGTCACGTTCTGCATTCGGACTACCAAAGTAACAGCAGATTTATTGAAAAAGGTTCTTGCTGCTTATCTGCGTCATCAGAAGCAGAAATCAGTAGAGAAGAAAGCACAGAAAAATCAGCCGAAACAGGGAAAGGTCACGGTAAAAGAGCTGGCAAAACAGAATGCCGGGATGGTCAATATCGAGATCACAAATAAGAATATCAAGTCCTTTGAACGCTATGCCAGAAAATACGGGATCAATTATGCTTTGAAAAAAGATAAGAGTAAAGATCCACCGATGTATCTGGTGTTTTTTAAAGGACGTGATCAGGATGCCCTCAATGCTGCTTTCCGTGAGTTTTCCCAGAAACAGATTCAAAAAGCGAATAAGCCTTCTATTCACAAGCGTCTTGCAACTTACAGAGCAATGATGCCAAAGAAATCGAAGGACAAAGTAAAGAACCGGCATCAGGAGCAGAGCCGATGAAAAAGCAAATCGGTAAAAATCTGATGCAAAAATGGAAGAATAAGATCAGGGTCAGGCTGTCCGCCCTGGATAAAAAGAAACTGGTTCTTACCAATATCCCATATATCTTAACTGCTTTTTATACAAATCGGGCATCATTTCTTTACAGAAACAGTCTGGGAGAAGATATTGGGAACAAGCTATTATATGCGATGGAACATGCAGACAGGATTCTTACTGGATTGCAGCCAAGTTTTAACTGGCGTGATATGCTGACAGGAATTGTAGCAGCTGTCATTCTGAAATTACTGGTATGGCAGAAACAGTCAGATGCAAAGAAACTCCGGAAAGGAATCGAGTATGGTTCAGCCAGATGGGGAAACGCTGAGGATATTAAACCTTATATGTCGGAAGATCCCTGGATGAATATTCCATTAACAGCAACAGAAGCATTGACTATGGAAAGTAGACCTAAACAGCCAAAGTATGCAAGAAATAAAAATATAGTGGTCATTGGCGGCAGTGGTTCCGGAAAAACTCGATTTTTCGTTAAGCCGTCAGTCATGCAGATGAACTGTTCCATGGTCATTACAGATCCGAAAGGCACTCTGATCGAGGAGTGCGGGAAGATGTTAGCAAAGGGACCACCTAAGAAAGATAAGAATGGAAATATTATGAAAGATAAATCAGGAAAAGTGGTACACGAACCATATGTGATTAAGGTTCTGAATACTATCAACTTTTCCAAATCGCTTCATTACAATCCATTTGCTTATATACGGTCTGAAAAAGATATCCTGAAGCTGGTTACAACAATTATTGTTAATACCAAAGGCGAAGGGGAAAAAGCTTCCGAAGATTTTTGGGTGAAAGCAGAGAAGCTGTTGTACACGGCATTGATTGCTTTTATCTGGTATGAAGGAGATGAAGAGGAAAAGAATCTGAATACCCTTCTGGATCTTTTGAATGAAAGCGAAACCCGTGAAGAGGATGAAACTTACCAGAATCCAGTGGATATGATGTTCCAGGAACTGGAAGAAAGAGATCCGCAGCACTTTGCGGTCAGACAGTATAAAAAATACAAAATGGCGGCTGGCAAAACAGCCAAAAGTATTCTTATTTCCTGTGGTGCGAGGCTGGCACCATTTGATATAGCAGAACTTCGTGAGATCATGTCTTATGATGAAATGGAACTGGATAAGATCGGGGACAGGAAGACAGCCTTGTTTTTGATTATGTCCGATACAGATACAACCTTTAACTTTGTGATTGCCATGTTACAGTCACAGCTTTTCAATCTGCTTTGTGACAAAGCAGATGATGAATATGGTGGAAGACTGCCAGTTCATGTGCGTGTCATTGCTGATGAGTTTGCCAATATTGGACAAATTCCTCAGTTTGACAAGCTGATTGCAACCATCCGAAGCAGGGAAATCTCTGCTTCTATTATTTTGCAGTCACAGAGTCAGCTAAAGGCAATGTATAAGGATAGTGCAGATACTATTCTGGGTAACTGTGATACCACACTATTTCTTGGAGGAAAAGAGAAAACTACCTTAAAGGAAATGAGCGAGCTTCTGGGTAAGGAAACCATTGACCTGTATAACACTTCGGAAACGAGGAGCAATCAGAAGTCCTTTGGATTGAATTACCAGAAAACAGGCAAACAGCTGATGACGGAAGATGAGATTGCAGTCATGGATGGAGGAAAATGTATCCTGCAGATCCGTGGTGCCAGACCATTTTTCTCGGACAAATATGATATCACGAAACACAAAAACTATCGGCTTCTTGCAGATGAAAACGAGAAGAACCGGTACAAAGTTGAGAAAGAGTTAAATCCGCAGTACACACCGAAATCTGAAGAAGAGGTGGAAGTAATTCATGTAGAACTGTCGGAGTAACCTTGGGAATGAACAGAAAATAATGAGGAAAGGAATAACTGACATTAGGTGCACCGGCTTTTTAGTCGGTGTATTTTCGTTCCCGTAAACACCTGAAAGAAGTCAGTTTTGGTGAATGTATATGGCATTTTTTAGCAGTGCAATTACAACTTTAAAAACTCTTGTAGTCGCAATCGGCGCAGGTCTTGGCGTGTGGGGTGTCGTAAACCTTCTGGAAGGATATGGAAACGACAATCCCGGTGCTAAGAGCCAGGGCATCAAACAGCTGATGGCTGGTGCCGGAATCATGCTGCTGGGAACTACCCTGATTCCACAGCTGGCAACATTGTTCTCTTAAGAGGAGTGGTAGATGAACACCATCATTGAGAGAATTACGGAAGCGATAAAGGATATCCTGATCGGGCTTATCAAGTCCTGTTTGGATAACATGTTCACGTCTGTCAATGAGCAGGTGGGAACCATAGCCGGGCAGGTGGGACAGACACCGCAGGGATGGAATGCCGGAATCTTCAATCTGATCCAGAACATTTCCCAAACGGTGATTGTCCCCATTGCGGGACTGATCATCACATTTGTCCTGTGCTATGAACTGATTACGATGGTAACGCAGAAAAACAATTTCCATGAATTTGAGACTTACAACATTTTCCTCTGGATCTTTAAGGCGTATGTAGCCATTTATCTGGTGACGAATACGTTCAATATCACGATGGCGGTCTTTGACGTTGGCCAGCATGTGGTCAACAATGCCGCCGGAGTAATTTCCGGAAACACAGCAGTGGACGCATCGGAAGCAATCACAAGGATTGTGGATGCACTGGAAGATATGGAACTGGGGGATTTGTTCTTGTTATCCATGGAAACGCTGCTGATCAGTATTACCATGCGGATTCTGTCGATCATTATAACCGTTATTTTATACGGAAGAATGATAGAGATTTACCTTTATACTTCCATAGCACCAATTCCGTTTGCCACCATGACCAATAAGGAATGGGGCAATATCGGAAACAACTATTTAAAAGGCTTGTTCGCACTGGCATTTCAGGGATTCTTCATGATGGTCTGTGTGGGAATTTATGCAGTTTTAGTAAATGCAATGACCATATCCAGTGACCTTCATGCAGCAATGTTTTCAGTAGCGGCTTATACCGTGATTCTTGCATTTTCATTATTCAAGACCGGAAGCCTTAGCAAATCAATATTCAATGCCCACTAACGGGCAGGAAAGGAGCACATACATGGCGTATGTACCAGTACCCAAAGACCTTACAAAGGTCAAAACAAAAGTAGCGTTAAATCTGACAAAGCGGCAGCTGATTTTCTTTTCACTTGCCGCAGTTGTGGGAATTCCGTTTTATCTGTTCATGAGAAAACCAATCGGTTCCAGTATCGCTGCCATTCTGATGGTAACGATCATGCTTCCGTTTTTCTTCATGGCAATGTATGAAAAAGACGGTCTTCCCTTTGAAAAAGTGGTGGCAAATATCATTCGACAGAAGTTTATCTGTCCGGCAGTAAGACCATATAAGACAGAAAATTTTTATCAGGAGATTTCCACCTTTGTAAAAAAGGAGGGTGTGCCGGATGGCAAAAAAGACAAAGCAGGAGGCTCAGCAGGAGCGTCTGTCCCTGGCGGAAAAAAGAAACCGTCAGGAAAGAAGAAACAAAAAAAGCAGAAAAGAAAGAGAACAGGAAAAGCGTAGGAAGAAGCAGGAACGGGACCGTAGGAAACAGAAGAATATTCCTACAACTGCACAGCAGAGTATTCCGTATATTCGGATGCTGCAGGATGGTATCTGCCAGGTGACAAAGACCTTTTTCTCCAAGACGATTCAGTTTTATGACATCAATTATCAGCTGGCTTTAAATGAGGATAAGACCACGATATTTGAGAATTATTGTGATTTCTTAAATTACTTTGATTCTTCCATCAGTGTGCAGCTGTCCTTTATCAATCAGCAGGTGGATGTGGCAGAATTTGAGAAAAGCATTGACATTCCGGATCAGAACGATGACTTCAATGCCATTCGTGAAGAATACCGTACCATGTTGAAGAATCAGCTTTCCAAGGGAAATAATGGTCTGGTGAAGACAAAGTATATCACTTTTGGAATCGAAGCAGAAAGCCTGAAGGTGGCAAGACCAAGGCTTGAAAGAATCGAAACAGATATCTTAAACAACTTTAAGGTCCTGGGAGCACAGGCACATTCCCTGAATGGTCTGGAAAGGCTGGAGATTATGTATCATGTGTTCAACCAGGATCGGATTGAACCATTTAAGTTCCAGTATAAGATGCTGCCGGAAACCGGATTAAAGACCAAAGATTTTATTGCACCGACTTCCTTTAACTTTTCAAAGAATCAGACATTTTTGATGGGAAGGACGCTGGGAAGTGTGAGTTACCTGCAGATTCTTGCACCGGAGCTTACAGACCGGATGCTTGCAGATTTCCTGGATGTGGATGACAGCATCAATGTCAACATTCATATCCAGTCCATTGATCAGAGTTCAGCAATCAAGATGATCAAGAGTAAGATTTCAGATCTGGATAAGATGAAGATTGAAGAGCAGAAACGGGCGGTACGTTCCGGTTATGATATGGACGTGCTTCCATCGGACCTTATAACCTATGGAGAAGAGGCGAAAAACCTGCTGGAAGATCTGCAGTCCAGAAATGAGAGAATGTTCCTTGTGACGGTTCTGGTAATGAATACCGCAAAGAAGCGTCAGAAGCTGGATAATAATATTTTCCAGGTGCAGGGGATCGCACAGAAATATAACTGTTCCTTAAAACAGCTGGATTATCAGCAGGAAGCAGCACTCATGTCCTGTATTCCGCTGGGAGTCAATCGGATTGAAATTCAGAGAGGGCTTACCACATCTTCAACAGCGATCTTCGTGCCATTTACGACACAGGAACTGTTTCAGGAAGGGGAAGCTCTTTATTATGGATTGAATGCATTATCCAACAACATGATCATGGTTGATCGGAAACGTCTGAAGAACCCGAATGGACTGATTCTTGGTACACCAGGTTCCGGTAAGTCCTTCTCAGCAAAGAGGGAAATTACAAACTGCTTTTTGATTACGGAGGACGATATCATTGTCTGTGATCCAGAAGCCGAATATTCGGCACTTGTGCAGGCACTGCATGGGCAGGTAGTTCGGGTTTCGCCAGTATCTGACCAGTATATCAATCCAATGGATCTGAACCTGAACTATTCCGAGGAAGATAATCCACTGTCATTGAAAGCAGATTTTATTCTGTCGTTGTGTGAGCTGATTGTTGGAGGAAAGAATGGACTGGAGCCGGTAGAAAAAACTATCATTGACCGTTGTGTGCGGTTGGTTTATCAGGAATATCTTGCCAATCCCGTACCGGAGAAGATGCCAATCCTAGAGGATTTATATAACCTTCTGAGAAAACAGGAAGAGCCAGAAGCACAGCGACTGGCCACTTCGTTGGAAATCTATGTTACAGGTTCTTTGAATGTGTTTAACCATCAGACAAACGTGGATATCAATAACCGCATTGTCTGCTTTGACATCAAGGAACTTGGAAAGCAGCTGAAAAAGATAGGAATGCTTGTAATCCAGGATCAGGTCTGGAACAGGGTAACGATGAACCGTTCTGCCCATAAGTCCACCAGATACTATGTGGATGAGTTCCATCTTCTCTTAAAAGAGGAGCAGACCGCAGCTTATAGTGTGGAAATCTGGAAGAGGTTCCGTAAATGGGGAGGTATTCCAACTGGTGAACTGGTTTGTTACTTGTTAGTCGCTTAAAGTGCAAACTATCGCCGTTCTGACTGAAACCGGCAAGTAAGTCAGAAGTATCAATGCGGAAAAAACGGGAAAGGGGTAGCGACCTAATCCGAGTGGAAGGCTATTCATAATAGAATAGCCACACGCAACGCATAGAGCTTGAACCTGCATAAGCAGAATATAACAGCTCCAAGAGGCCGCATTGCCAGCCGGTACGATATAATCGTGGTAAAAAGATATGCTATGCTGAGCGTGAAATGACACGCTGATGAAAATGGGCGAAAGCCCCAGAGAGGTGGATAAAAAGCCGCCTGATAATAACAATCAGATAACACAGAATATCAAAGATTTATTGGCTTCCAGGGAAATCGAGAATCTTTTTGAAAACTCTGATTTCATTTATATGCTGAACCAGGCTTCCGGAGACAGGCAGATTCTGGCAAAACAGCTGAATATCTCACCAACCCAGCTGTCCTATGTAACCAACAGTAATGAGGGTGAAGGACTTCTGTTCTATGGAAATGTCATTATCCCATTTGTAGACAGATTCCCGAAGAATTCCCTCTATAAAATCATGACAACCCGCTTAGAGGAGACTTCTGAAGCAGGTTAAAACAAAGGAGAAAACAATGTTACGAGCAATTTCATATGTATTAACTTTTAGTGGCGGTGCTGTTTTTGGCATCGCTTTTCTCTGTTTATTACAGGCAGGGAAAGGGTATCCGAAGAAGGAGGAGTAATCAGTGGCAGAACAGAGAATGAAAGTCAGAGACAAGAAAGTCCAGAAGATGACCAAGGATGGTCTGGTGGAAGAAAACCTGACAGATAAATCTTCTGTTCGTGTCAGTAACCGTGTCGGTGATGTGCAGATGGGAAGAAAACAGGGGGAAAAAGAAGAAAACCTTGTGGATAAGTCTCCCCGCCAGTCTGAACGGAGTGGGAAAAATATTCGTCCCTCTGTGCAAAAATCCAGAGATGCACCGGAACTGATACGGACAGAGAAGCAAAGTGAGGATTTTGGACAGTGTAGTAAACAGCAAAATAGAAAAAGAATCCGTGCTGAAGTCGGAAAAGAATCCAGACTTGCAGAAAAATCTGAAGCCGGACAGTCAGGGAGACTGAAAGAAAAACGTGCTGATCTATCAGAAAACAGAGGAGACAGCCGGAGAAATCAGACAGGTGGCAGCAAAAAGCCAAAACAAAAACAACGTTTGAAGTTTGCTTATGAGGAAACTGGTGCTTCTGTGAAAAATGACAAAGATATGGAGAAATTGAACCAGATGGATACGGATGGAGTCAATTTCCGCCATCAGAAACAGAAAGAAAAAGCCAAAAAGTTTTCTTATGAAGAAGCAAGAAAGAAAAAGGAAGCAAAGCAGCATTCCAAGAAAGCACAGGTCTATCAGGCAAATGAAGGGGAAGCTCCTGGAAAGAAGAAATCCCGCTTGAAGTTTGGAGAAGGGGAATCTGTGAAAACTGAAAAAACTTCTGTTATCAAGAAAGCAGGAAGTGCAACTTCCGCAGCATTGCACCGTGAGATCAGCAAAAATGAAGATGATAATGCGGCGGTAGAAGGTGCCCATAAGTTAGAAGAAAGCGGCGAAGGTGTTTACCGGCTGGAACAGAGAAGTGCCAGACGCAGGAAACAGAGGGCATCCAGAAAAAGAAGCAGACTTGAAAGACAGGCAGAGAAACAGACACAGGCTGCAGCCCGTCAGGAGCAGAAGAAACTGAAAAAACAGATTCAGAAGCAACAGATCAAACGGGATTATGCCAAAGCGAAGCGAAGTGAACAGACAGTAGGAACAGCTACAAAAGGTACGATTGATTATATCAAGAAGATTGGCGGCAAAGTCACCAACTTCTTTAAAGAAAACCGGAAGGTGTATATCAGTGTAGCAGTTCTGATCGGATTGATGTTTCTGATCATAACGAATGTCACGTCATGCTCTGCAGTGTTTTTACAAAATGTGATCACTTACACCGGAACCAGTTATCTGTCATCGGATCAGGCAATCCGGGAAGCGGAACTGTATTACACACAGCTGGAAGCTAATCTGCAGGAGCGGATCAACAACATGGAATCGGAAGAACCGGGGCATGATGAGTACCGCTATGATATTGGTCCGATAGAGCATGATCCGTTTATCCTGATCAGTTACCTGTCTGCAAAATATGAGGAGTTTACGTTTGAGCAGGTGAAGCCGGAACTGGATGCGTTGTTTGCAGAGCAATACCATCTGACTACTGAAGCAGTGAATGAGACTGTGACAGAGACTGCGACAGTAAGGGTTGGAGAATCTTTGGGACAGGTTGTGACCAGTGGGTATTGTAACTGCCCAATTTGTTGTGGTATTTGGAGCGGAGGACCGACTGCCAGTGGAGCATATCCAACTGCCAATCATACCTTAGCGGTAGATGCTTCCAATCCGTTTGTACCAATGGGAACAAAGGTAGTTATGAATGGTGTCGAATATACCGTAGAAGATACCGGAGCTTTCGCAAGATACGGTGTACAGTTTGATGTCTATTATGACAGTCATGCGGCAGCATCTGCACATGGACATCAAACATGGGAATGTTATCTGGCAGATGATAATGGAAGCAATGAAGTGGAAGTGACCAGGACAAGAGATGTAGATGTGCTGAATGTCACCTTAAATAGTGGAAACCTGATGTCAATCTGTCAGGACAGGTTGGGATTTTTCCAGAAAGAACTGTTCAGTGCCTACAACGATACAAAAGGCAACTTGCAGATGTTTGCAACACCGGTTGATTTTAACTGGTATTCCAGTGTGACCAGCTATTATGGATACAGGATTCATCCAATATCAGGAGCAAATCAGCTTCATAATGGTATGGATATCGGAGCACCGGAAGGGACAAAAGTAATGGCAGGGCTGACCGGAACGGTTACAACTTCTGCTTATAACGACAGCTATGGCAATTATGTTGTAATCAAGGACAGTAAAGGCTATGAACTGCGGTATGCACATTTAAGCAGCCGGAGTGTATCTGCAGGAGCATCCGTCACGAAAGGTGATGAGATAGGGCTTGTAGGAAATACTGGAAATTCTACAGGAAGCCATCTTCACATTGAACTTCTGAAAAATGGAGAGCGGTTAAACCCGATCTTTTATCTGGAAACAGGAGAAGGGGCAGGATTTGGCGGCAATGAATATACCAGTGAAGCAGCACAGCGTTTGTTAAATGAAGCAGCGAGATATCTTGGGACACCGTATGTGTGGGGTGGATATTCGCCAAGTGGATTTGACTGTTCTGGATTCGTAAGTTACTGCCTGACACATTCAGGTGTAAGGAATACAGGAAGATTAACGGCACAGGGATTGTATGACATTTGTACGCCGGTATCTCAGTCAGAAGCACAGCCAGGAGATCTGATCTTCTTTACAGGTACTTACGATGCAGGAGTTCCGGTAACGCATATCGGAATCTATGTGGGCAATGGTCAGATGATCCATTGTGGGCATCCGGTGCAGTATACGTCCATCAACTCTCCATACTGGCAGAGTCATTTCTATGGATTCGGACGATGGTAAGGAAAAGGGCGGTGTAACAGCCGTCCGGAAAGGAGAAGCGATGAAAAGTCTTGAAAAAGCAACGGCAGATTATGAGAAAGCCAAGGAAAAAATGGAAGCATCCAAAGCCAGATATGAAGCAGATTTAAAGCGTTTCAAGGCTGCGGAGATAGCAAAAACAGAAGCGGAAAATCTGGAAATTGTAAAAATTATCCGTGCAATGGATATGAGCATTCCAGAGCTGGAAGCTTTCAAAAAGAGAATGAAAAATGAACTGCCCGGCAGGGTAGAAATACAGAAGGAGGAAACAAAAGCCGATGATGAATCTGGAAAAAATGAAACAGAAGAAGAGAACAATTACTAAAAGCAGGGTAAAAAAGAGCTTGCTTGCAGCAACGACATTTCTTTGCCTGACAACACCTTTGCTCCAGACACAGACTGCTTATGCAGCTGAGAATACCACGCCTGCAATCACGATTGAGAAACCGGATGGCTGGAAACAGGGAGAAACAACCATTGCTGTTACGGTAGATGCCAGTCATATGCCGGAAGGTTTCTCAATAGCAAAGATTGAAGCAAAAGCAGGAAAAGATGGAAGCTGGCAGGATGTAACCGGAAGTGGAAGTATCACGATCACTGGAAACCAGACGGTGTATGTGCGTGTGATCGATGCCGACTGTCTGACAAGAACCATAGATTTTGAGATGGCTGATGAAGGAGATATGGAAGATGGCGAAGAGTAATGGCAAGCTGATTGCCAATAATAAAAAGGCATATCATGATTATTTTATTCTGGATAAGATCGAAACGGGAA
>ERZ772818.2588-NODE-2588-length-13447-cov-4.369250_pt1 | contig 13447 bp, 8 predicted proteins | sample MGYA00580837_ERZ772818 | MGnify/ENA primary metagenome ERZ772818 (study PRJEB29015, sample SAMEA2737671) | human gut metagenome | biome: human gut; feature: human-associated habitat; material: faeces | place: China | collected 2012 ...
ATAATAAGATTATTCCTACGAAACCATATACAGAGGATATTCTGGGACTTCCGGTCATCAACATCCGTTATGTGCCGTTAAACAATACATTCAATGCATTGGTCAAGCGCGCTATGGATATTGTTGGTTCAATCGTGGGAATTATTGTGACTTCGCCATTGATGCTTCTGATGTGTCTGATTATCAAACTGACTTCACCGGGGCCATTGATTTATAAGCAGGAGAGAGTCGGACTTCACAATCAGACTTTCTGGATGTATAAATTCCGTTCTATGGAAGTACAGCCGGAGTCGGAAGAGAAGAAGGCATGGACAGTAAAGAATGATCCAAGAGTAACACCAATCGGAAAGTTTATGCGTCACACAAGCATTGATGAGCTCCCACAGCTTTTTAATATACTGAAAGGTAATATGAGCCTCGTGGGACCACGTCCGGAGCGACCATTTTTTGTGGAGAAATTCAGAGAAGAAATTCCAAGATATATGGTCAAACATCAGGTGCGTCCGGGACTTACCGGATGGGCGCAGGTAAATGGGTATCGTGGAGATACTTCCATAAGGAAAAGAATAGAATGTGACCTTTATTATATTGAAAACTGGAGTATCGGACTGGATATCAAGATCATATTCCTTACATTTTTCAAGGGATTTATAAACAAGAATGCATATTAAGATAAGGGGAAAGAGTATGGCTAAACCAGGAAAAAAGAAAAAAGTACTGTTTGTGCTTGAGATTATCGTACTGTTGCTGTTCATTGGCGGATTATATGTATATGGACAGATTTCCTCCAGACTGGATAAGATCGAACAGCCGGAACTGGATCAGGAAAAAGTAATCGTAAACCAGGAAGCACCGAAGATGACAGGATATAAGACCTATGTAATGTTTGGTATTGATACCAGAGGAGAGGGTTCTCAGTATTCTGCACAGAACAGTGATACAATGATCATTGTAAGTGTAAATAATGATACGAAAGAAGTACGAATGGTATCCGTATACAGAGATACACTTCTGAATATTGGAGATGACACATATACAAAGGCAAATGCGGCTTATGCATATGGCGGACCGGAACAGGCGATTTCCATGTTAAATACAAATCTGGATCTGGATATCTCTGATTATGCTACAGCTGATTTCTCTGCGCTTGTAGAAGTAGTAGATGACCTTGGCGGTCTTGATATTCCGTTATCTTATGCTGAGATCGAGCATATGAATAACTATTGTGTAGAAACTTCCAAACTGACAGGAAAAGATTACACACCGATCGAGAAACCGGAACCAAAACCGGAAGATCAGGAAGCTACAGTTGGAACTTATCATCTGAATGGTGTACAGGTAACTTCTTACTGCCGTATCCGTTATACCGCAAGTCTGGATATGGGACGTACAGAACGTCAGAGACGTGTACTGGGAATGCTTTTTGATAAGGCAAAGATAGCAGGTCTTTCTTCTATCTTTAAGATCATGGATGATGTGTTCCCTATGGTAACGACTTCTCTTTCCAAGCAGGATATTCTGGGACTGATTCCTACTCTGGTAGGATATAAATTTACTGACAGTACAGGTTTCCCGCAGAAGTATAAATTCTCAAATATCAAAGGAAGTATTATCGTTCCTACAGATCTTGAGAACAATGTAGTTGAACTTCATAAGTTCCTGTACAATGATCAGGATTATACTCCATCTTCAGAGGTAGTTGCGCGCAGTAATAAGATTCTGGAGATCGTTGGTGGAGAGAGTAAGCTGGATGATGCTTCAACAGCTACATCCCAGCAGACGGATACCACTAATACAGCAGATACCTTTGTATGGTCTGGCGATAACAGTTCCGGAGGTACAGATTATAGTGGCGATTACAGCTATGATAATGACTATGATAATAGTTATGATAATGGCGGCAGCTATGATGATAACACCGGCGGTGGAGATTATGATAATGGCGGCGATTATGACGATAACACCGGCGGCGGAGACTACGATAATGGCGGTGGTGATAATAATACCGGCGGTGACGATGGCGGCGGTGATGATGGCGGCGGCGATTATTCCGGCGGAGATGACACCGGTGGCGATACCGGGTTTGATGACGGCGGAGACGCAGATTCAGGAACAAGTTCAGAAGAGGAGTAATCAGGAAACTGAATAAGATTACAAAAGAGGACCATCCATCGGTGAGGATGGTCCTCTTTTTCAGATAAGGAGCAGCGATGACGGATAATATTGATAAATATAACAAAGGTAATGCGACAGTTAAGAATGGGGCAGATGATCAGAAATCTGATAAAACGGATAACTTAGAGAATAATATTGAAGACAACGAGAGAAAGATGGTAGATGTGATCATTCCAACATATCGTCCGGCAAAGGAATTTGGAGAACTGCTTCACCGATTGGAGAAACAGGAATACCGTCCGAATAGAATTCTTGTCATGAATACAGGAAAAGAATATTGGAACAGTGAATGGGAGAACTATCCACTTCTTGAAGTTCATCATCTTGATCAGAAAGATTTTGACCACGGAGGAACCAGAAAGAGAGCGGCAGAGCTTTCGACAGCGGATATTATGGTTTTTATGACACAGGATGCACTTCCGGCAGACCGGAAAATGATCGGAAATCTGGTTCGCGCAGTCAGCAGGAATTCAGGTACGGGTGCAGCCTATGCGAGACAATTACCAAACGCAGACTGCCGTTTCCTGGAACGTTATACCCGTTCGTTTAATTATCCGGAACAGTCTTCGGTCAAATCGCTGTCGGATGTTGAAACGTATGGAATCAAAACTTACTTTTGCTCCAATGTATGCGCAGCTTATGACAGAGAGATTTATCAAAAAATCGGTGGATTTGTAAACCGGGCGATTTTTAACGAGGATATGATCTATGCCGGAACAATGGTGCAACAGGGTTATTCTGTGGCCTATACGGCAGATGCGAAAGTCTATCATTCTCATAATTATTCAGGAAAGCAGCAGTTTCACAGAAATTTTGATCTTGGTGTATCTCAGGCAGAACATCCGGAGATTTTTGAAGGCGTACCTTCCGAAGGCGAGGGAATCCGTCTGGTTAAAAAGAGTCTGAATTATCTGCTCAGAACAGGACATATCTGGCTGATTCCACAGCTGATCTGGCAGAGCGGAATGAAATATGCGGGATATTTTCTGGGAAAAAGATATAAAAAACTGCCACAAAAAGTGATTCTGGCATGTACGATGAGTCCGTATTACTGGAAGAAAAAAGACAGTGAATAACAGGAGAGATTCATAGTCTTGCAGAACACGCCAATTTACGATTATTGTCACATTTTGAACACAATTAGTTGCTATACTGAACCCATAATTTAAATCGAATCAAGTAATTCCCCTGCGGAGGTTGCGAGGAGCAATAAGCAGCGGGTGGAACTTGCTTGTATCAGGAGAGGTACAAGCCCTCCTGATAAACTGCGGAGCAGTTATTCGGTGTAGAGCCACGTAGCGAAAGCGGGACGGACAGTAATATAGAAAGGGACAGAAGGGAGCGGATTATATGAATGATGAGACAAACTGGGGTGAAGAGCAGAAGAATCCCGGACAACAACCACCCAGATATCAGCATTATCAATTTCATGAAGAATCCCGGACGGCGTTGACAACACCAGATCCCTCTGATAATAAAAAGAATCGAAATTCTTTTCAGAAAAAAGCAGGAACTACGATCGCACTGGCTGTGATTTTCGGGCTGGTGGCATCGGTAGTATTTCAGACGGCAAACTTTACAGCGGACAGACTTTTCGATGCAGGCAAATCTGATGTTCAGATAAAAACCACGGAGAGTGTAGATCAGCAGGAGGCAACAACAGACAGTGCAGATGAGACTGCGACAGCTGCTTCTGAGAACGGAAATGTGGCAGCAGTAGCACAGGCTTCCATGCCCTCAGTAGTTGCGATTACTACAGTAAGTGTTCAGGAGATACCAAGTTTCTTTGGGTATGGTTCACGTCAGTATAAAAGCGCAGCAAGTGGTTCAGGAATTATCGTCGGGGATAATGATGATGAACTCCTGATCGCTACGAACAATCATGTGGTAGAGGGTGCGACAACGTTAAGCGTCTGCTTTATCGGAGATGATGTGTCAAGTGCGGAAACAGAGACAGTGAATGCCGGTGATAATGGAGATCTGAATGTGGAAGATGCGGTCAGTGCCAAGATTAAAGGTACTGATGCGGACAACGATCTGGCTGTAGTTGCAGTACAGAAAGCTGACATTCCTGAGGATACTCTGAATCAGATTAAGATAGCGCAGATAGGAAGTTCAGATGATTTAGTAGTTGGACAGCAGGTGGTGGCTATTGGTAATGCATTAGGGTATGGACAGTCTGTTACATCCGGATGGGTAAGCGCATTGAACAGAACAATTTCTACAGAAGATGGAACAGACAGTACAGGACTGATCCAGACCGATGCAGCAATCAATCCCGGAAACAGCGGAGGCGCACTGCTTGATATGAAAGGGCAGCTGATTGGAATCAATTCCGCAAAATATGCAGACAGTTCCGTAGAAGGCATGGGATATGCCATTCCAATTTCCAAGGCGAAACCAATTCTGGAGGATCTGATGAACCGTGAGACCAGAGAGAAGGTTGATACCAGCGAGAAAGGGTATCTGGGAGTTGTACTCGCAAACCTGACGACAGAAGCAATTCAGATGTATAATATGCCGACAGGTGCTTTCGTAAGAGGTGTAGAAGAAGGTTCGCCGGCAGAGGAAAGCGGTATTTGCAAGGGCGACATTATTGTGAAATTTGATGGCCAGAAAGTCAGCGATGGTGATGATCTGCTGGATAAATTACAATATTATAAATCCGGTGAGAAAATAGAAGCTGTTGTGGCAAGATCGGATAATGGAGAGTATAAGGAAAGTACAATAGAGCTGACTCTCGGAACCAGACCGGATAACGAATAAAAAATATATGGTATCCATATGAAAATTCAAAAAGGCATCGCCGTATGGTGGTGCCTTTGTTACTGTTCACTCCGTTCTCAGTAAAGTGTCTTTTTCTGAATTTGGTTGTTTATAAAAGTTTTATTTTGTGATAGAGACAGAGTATGGTATAATCCTATATAAGTAAATCAAAACCACTGACAGGCGTCTATTAATGAACTGGGTATAATTTGCTTTTGAATGTGAATAAACATAGAAAGGAGTCATTATGAGCGAGAACTATAATGATGATGAAATAATAGATAACGATACAGATGATGGAGAAGAGAAGAAAGATAAAGCAGAGAAATTCTGTTTCCTTTGCCGCAGACCGGAGAGTAAGGCTGGCCCGATGATTGAACTGCCGAATAATATCCACGTCTGCACAGATTGTATGCAGAAGAGCTTTAATTCTATGAATCAGCAGTTCAATGACGGAAAATTTAATTATTCAGATCTTCTGAATATGCCTAATGTAAGCATGATCGATCTGAGCAGTTTCCAGAATCCTGTTCAGCAGCCGAAGAAGGCCAGGAAGAAAAAGAAAGAGGAGAAGCCGGTTCTGGATCTTAAGAATATCCCGGCTCCACATAAAATCAAAGAAACTCTTGACCAGTATGTGATCGGTCAGGACAAGGCTAAGAAAGTAATGTCTGTGGCTGTTTACAATCATTATAAGCGTGTGGCGACGGACACTATGGATGAGATCGAAATCGAGAAGTCCAACATGCTGATGATCGGACCTACCGGATGCGGTAAGACCTATCTTGTAAAGACACTCGCGAAACTTCTTGATGTACCGCTTGCTATCGCTGATGCAACGTCTCTTACAGAAGCCGGATATATCGGTGATGATATAGAGAGTGTTGTTTCCAAGCTGCTGGCGGCGGCAGACAATGATGTGGAGCGTGCAGAACATGGCATTATTTTCATTGATGAGATCGATAAGATCGCGAAGAAAAAGAATACCAATCAGCGAGATGTCAGTGGTGAGGCTGTGCAGCAGGGAATGCTGAAACTTCTTGAGGGAAGTGAAGTGGAAGTCCCGGTAGGAGCAAACAGCAAAAATGCGATGGTGCCGCTTGTAACGGTAAATACACGTAATATTCTGTTTATCTGTGGCGGCGCTTTCCCGGATCTGGAGAACATCATCAAGGAAAGACTGAATAAACAGGCATCCATTGGCTTCTATGCAGATCTTAAAGACAAATATGACAATGATCCACATATTCTTCAGAAAGTAACCGTGGAGGATATCCGTAACTTTGGAATGATACCGGAATTTATCGGACGACTTCCGATTATTTTCACTCTGGATGGCCTGACTGAGGATATGCTGGTGAAGATTCTGAAAGAGCCTAAGAATGCGATACTTAAGCAGTATCAGAAGCTTCTGGCACTGGATGAAGTAAAACTGGAATTTGAAGACGGAGCACTTCGCGCGATTGCAGCAAAGGCATTAAAGAAAGATACAGGTGCCAGAGCACTTCGCGCGATTCTGGAGGAATACATGCTTGATATCATGTATGAGATTCCAAAGGATGACAGCATAGGTGAGGTAGTGATCACGAAAGAATACATAGAAGGAAATGGGGGTCCGAGAATCCTTCTTCGTGGTCAGGAACCTGTACTGCTGGAGGGCGTTCACTGATTGTAAATATCCGTTTGGCTGTAGCCGCGAAACAACGGGTAATTATAGATGAATAAGCAACTGTAAATTAATTTGGAAAGGGGCAGATATTATGGCAGCAGAAATTATTGACGGATTGGTTAAAACACTTTCAAAAACAACCAAAGAAATCGGAAAGGCCACCAAAGAATTAGGCGCCCGCGCAGAACAGGGCATCGAAGCACAGAAAATCAGAAATAAGATTGCCAGTGAAGAACGCATCATTGAGAAGATTAAGGTGGATATCGGTGATGTCATTTACAGAAGACACTCTCAGGGTGATGGAATTGACAGTGAACTGAGCGCTTTGTGCCAGGAAATCGACCAGCACTATCTGAAAGTCAGAGAATACAAAGACAGTGCTGCTAATATAAAAGGGCAGAAGATCTGTCCTTCTTGCGAGCGGGAAGTTGATATCAATGTAAGCTTTTGTCCATATTGCGGAACTCCATGTCCGACTCCGGAACCGGCAAAGGATGTAGAGGGTGACACGGTATCTTCTGAGGAAGACTCTGAAGATGGGAGTTGTGGGACTGAGAAAGCGCAGGAAGAAGTACAGCCAGAAGAACCAAAAACAGAAGAGTCTGCAGAAGCAAGTTCAGCACAGGAACAGCCAGTGGAGGAATCAACAGTGGAAGAAGAGACAGTGGAAGAACCGGAAGCAGAAAAAGTAACAGAAGAAGATACAGATAAATAACAGAAGAAAGCCGCTGCCAGAGAAATGCATTTATTAATTTCGATACAGCGGCTTCCCGTATGTGTCCCTAAGTACAGCGAATATTAAGTAACCTGAGTTTGTTGTTGCTCATTCCGTGTCCGGCAACACACTTCGCAATGCACAGTAACCTGAATTTTACAAAACTGTAAAAAAATTACATTATAATTAAAAATGTATTGCAAAAGACAGGGGTATATGATAACCTTATATCGTATCAGAGAGTACAAAAACCGTTACTGGGAACGAAGTAAACAGTAACCCAAAAATCAGGAACAGGAGAGGTAAAGATGAAAAACAGAAAATTATATCAGTTATTTGTCGCAAGTGTGATCAGTGCAACAATGATGACCTCAGGTGTTTGTGTCAATGCAGCTGATTTTGATGACGATACATCTGCAGTGGCAGAACAGACAACTGATGCAGGAGAAGAGATTCCGGATGTAGATGATACTTCTGAATTTCAGTCAGATGCAGCAGAGGCAACTGCCGCAGTAGCTGTCAATTCTACAAATTTTCCGGATGCGAAATTCCGTCAGTATATTTTAGACAATATTGATACTAACAAAGATAAAAAACTTGCTGCTTCAGAAATCAGCGCTGTTACCAAAATCGATATAACAGGATTAGGCGTTGCGAATCTGAAAGGCATTGAGAGATTTACAGCTCTTACAGAACTGTATGCTTCCGGCAATAAGTTAAAAACGGTAAGTCTGACAAAGAATACCAAACTGACTGCCATAAATCTGAGTAAGAACAGCTTAAGCGGAACATTAGACCTCAGCAAATGTACAAGCCTGCAGACAGTAAGATATTCGAACAACAGTCTGACAAAAGTAACAATGCCATCAAAGAAATATCTGAAGAACTTAGATTATGTCGATGCAAGTTACAACAAATTTACAACTCAGACAAATGCAGGGCTGAATATCGGAGACAGCGAGGCACTTCCGAATCTGTCAGAGGTTGATGCATCTCACAATGCGATTACATCCTTTAACTGTGCCGGATTTAAAGGAATCCTGGATCTGAGAAATAATAAGATCACTACATTGGCATTATCCAATGCGACAGAAGGATGTCAGGCAACATCACTTTTCCTTGATGGAAATACATTAAGCAAAACATCTTCCGTAGATTTCACACCGGAATGGATCAGTGAGCCACAGCAGTTCAGCTGTGATTCAAAAGTGGCATCTAAAGTAAAGATGGTTAAGGCGAAAGCTTCAGCAGGCACATCATGGAATCAGATATCATTAAGTATTGGCTCCAGCTCTGAGGATGCTACTTATAAGCTTGAGAGAAAAGCAGGAAATGGCGCATATACAACGATTAAAACATGGGGCGAAGGAGAACTTGACGATCCTGAATTCGGCGAGACCTATGGTGACACAACAGTTACTGCAGGAACAAGTTATACATATAAACTTACAGCGACTGTAAAGATTCAGGATAAGAATAAAAATGATAAATCCTGGTCTAACTCAGTAGAGGTGAAAGCAAAAGCTGCATCAGCGAAACCAACAGTTACTGTGAAATCATCTAAAAAAGGATATGTAACTGCCCGCTGGAGTGCTGCGGATGTAGAAGGATACGATGTATATTATGGAACATCAAAAACTTCTATTAAAACAGCATTAGCGAAAAGAACAACCAAAAAGAGTGCATCCAAGAAACTTACAAGTGGAAAGACTTATTATTTCAGAGCACGCGCTTACAAAACTGTAAATGGAAAGAAAGTATATACAGACTACAGTTCTGTAAAGAAAATAAAAATTAAATAAATGACATTTAAGAGCCGGCAGATGTGAAAGCAGATATCTTTTACAGAGCCGGCTTTTTGTATCACAGGAACATTACGGAGTAATTTCCATGATATAAAAAGCCCTCCGGGCAGGATTGTTTCTTACACTGCTCTCAGACAGCCGGCGAAAGCGGAGCATTGATATCCGCCTGAAGGGAATAGGAGGGATATTTTTGAAGAAACTTTTTAAATTCGGGTATAAGATAACCATTTGTTTTGTAATGATGCTGATACTGCAGACAGGAATGATAACAGCAGTATATGGTGCTGCCAAAAAACCGGAAACCCCTGTGCTGAGTGGAAAGGCCGGTGGAAATGAAGTAATGCTTACATGGAATAAAGTAAAGCGGGCTTCCGGATATCATATTTTTTTATACTATAAAGCCTATGGAAAGTATAAATGTGTGGGCAGAATTAAAGACAAGAATATCACGAGTTTTAAACTGACAGGTTCTACAGATAAAATATATACATATAAAATACGTTCCTATCTGAAATCGGGCAGTGAAACTTTGTATAGCCCGTTCTCAAAAACATTAGAGATAAAAACAGCACCCGGAAAACCAGTTATTACCAGGACACAAGTAAAAGAAGAAGGAGTTTCTGTGCAGTGGAAAAAAATCAATTCAGCACAGGGATACCAGGTGTTCAGATCAGAAAAAATGAATGGTAGATATAAGAGAATCAAAGTGATTTCCGGTAACAGTACATTTAGTTATCTTGACACAGAAGCTGTCTGTGGAAAGACTTATTATTACAAAATACGGGCATATGTAAAAAATCAGGGAAATGTAGTATGCTCTGAATCAAGTGATTCTGCAAAAGCGGTTCAGCGGACAACGATCATGATCGGAGATTCAAGAACAGATATGATGAAAGATGTTGTTGAGAATGATAAGATTACATGGATCTGTGAAGTTGGTATGGGATATAAATGGCTCAGAGATACAGCACTGAAAGAATTACAGGAACAGATGAAAGGAAATGAGGACATTTTTATCTGGCTTGGTGTAAATGATGTATATAATATTTCAAACTATATCAGCCTGCTAAATGAAGAGGTACCAAAGTGGAAAGCAAAAGGAGCGAATGTGTATATTGTGGCGGTGGGACAGGTGACTAAGGATCCTTATGTGACAAATGAAGAAATCGAAGAATTTAATTCCAGGATGAAAAATGAAGTTGCCAATGTGAAATATCTGGATCTCTATTCTTATTTAAAGAAAAATGGATATCGAACGACAGATGGAACGCATTACGATAACGAGACTACATGGAAGATATACAGATATCTGATGTCTTTTGTATCATGAGAGAGCCTGTTATATTGCTTTCATTCAGACAAACCTGTTGCAAATGTGATGCATATCTTGCAGAAAGTCTTTTTTCAGGCATGCTCTGGTGTAGATAGTATGCAGATTACAGAAATGATTTTTCAAACATATTCTGGTATATAAAAGAAAAATGGGAAGTCTTGTTAAAAGACTTCCCATAAATAAAAAAATAATGCAGAAGATGGGACTTGAACCCACACGATATTGCTACCACAGGCACCTGAAGCCTGCGCGTCTGCCAATTCCGCCACTTCTGCATTTCTTATTTATCAATCGCTCTCTCGCGACTGCTCATTTATAATAACCGATGTATGGATAAAAGTCAATAGCTTTTTTGAAATTTTTTTAATTTTTTTTACAGTATCCTCAAAACGCACAATTTGTTACGTAGAAGTGTAAGCTTCTTCTGATAAACTGCGGAGCAGTTATCCGGTGTAGAGTTGCACAGAGAAGAGGATGATTTAAATTTTATAGAGGTATTTGGATGTGAGAAAGCAGTGAATGCATGTGATTGGATCTGCCTGAAATTACAAAAAAGTTTTTAATATCAACTTAATTATTTTTAGTACCTTATAAGGTTGAAAAAAGCACTTTGCTGTGATACAATCTTGAAGATTTAGGAAAAAATAAGTGATAGACACAATATAAAGATAAGAAAGGGAGATTGTATGAAAGCATTTCTGATATTAGAAGATGGCCATGTGTTCAAAGGTACAAGCATTGGTTCAACGAGAGACGTTATCAGCGAAATCGTCTTTAATACTTCCATGACCGGTTATCTGGAAGTAATGACCGACCCTTCCTATGCAGGACAGGCAGTATGTATGACTTATCCCCTCATTGGGAATTACGGAATTTGTTATGATGACCAGGAGTCATCAAAGCCATGGGTGGACGGCTTTATTGTCCGCGAATTATCCCGTGTCCCAAGTAATTTCAGAAGCGTGGACACGATTCAGCATTTCTTAACAAAGCATGATATTCCAGGTATTGCCGGAATTGATACCAGAGCCTTAACGAAAATCCTTCGTGAGAAAGGTACCATGAACGGTATGATCACCGTCAATGAAAATTATGATTTAGATACAATTATCCCCCAGTTAAAAGCATATACAACAGGTAAGGTAGTAGAGAAGGTAACATGCCGCGAGAAAGAAATCTTAAAAGGCGATGGCCCGAAAGTAGCACTTCTTGACCTGGGAGCAAAGAGAAACATTGCACGTTCCCTGAATGAAAGAGGATGTGAGGTTACAATTTATCCGGCACTGACACCTGCGGAAGAGATTCTGGAGGCAAATCCGGATGGCATTATGTTAAGTAACGGCCCTGGAGATCCAAAGGAATGTACTTCTATTATAAAGGAAATAAAAAAATTATATGATTCTGAAGTTCCGATCTTCGCAATCTGTCTTGGACATCAGCTTATGGCTCTTGCAACAGGTGGAGATACCCATAAGATGAAATACGGACACAGAGGCGGAAATCATCCGGTCAAAGACCTTGCAACAGGACGTGTTTACATTTCTTCCCAGAACCATGGCTATGTAGTAGATGCTGAGGGACTTGAAGAGAAAAACATTGCAAAACCTGCATTTGTTAATGTCAATGACGGCACAAACGAAGGTATGGCATACGAAGGAAAGAATATCTTTACTGTACAGTTCCATCCTGAAGCATGCCCGGGACCGCAGGATTCCAGTTACCTGTTTGACAGATTTATGGATATGATGGGAGGAAATAAATAATGCCAAGAAATAAAGACATTAAAAAAGTACTTGTAATTGGTTCCGGCCCGATTATCATCGGCCAGGCAGCAGAGTTTGACTATGCAGGAACACAGGCATGCCGTTCCCTGAAAGAAGAAGGCATTGAGGTTGTTCTTCTTAACTCCAACCCTGCAACCATCATGACAGATAAAGATATCGCTGACAGAGTTTATATCGAGCCTCTGACAGTAGAAGTAGTAGAACAGCTTATCCTGAAAGAGAAACCGGACAGCGTCCTTCCTACACTGGGCGGCCAGGCGGGATTAAACCTTGCCATGGAGCTGGATGAGAAAGGTTTCCTGAAAGAACACAATATAAGACTGATCGGTACCACAGCTCTGACCATCAAGAAAGCAGAGGACCGTCAGGAATTTAAAGATACCATGGAGAAGATCGGTGAGCCGATCGCAGCATCCAAGGTTGTTACAACAGTAGAAGATGGTCTTGCATTTACAAACATCATTGGTTATCCGGTAGTTCTCCGTCCTGCTTACACACTCGGTGGAAGCGGCGGCGGTATCGCCCATAATGAATATGAACTCCGTGAAATCCTGGAGAATGGTCTCCGTCTTTCTCGTGTAGGTGAAGTTCTGGTAGAGCGCTGCATCGCAGGATGGAAAGAGATTGAATATGAAGTAATGCGTGACAGTGCAGGAAACTGCATCACAGTCTGCAACATGGAGAACATTGATCCGGTTGGTGTCCACACAGGTGACTCTATCGTAGTTGCTCCATCTCAGACACTGGGAGATAAAGAATATCAGATGCTCCGTACTTCAGCCCTGAACATCATCACAGAGCTTGGAATCACAGGCGGATGTAATGTTCAGTACGCTCTGAAACCGGACAGCTTTGAATACTGTGTAATCGAGGTTAACCCGCGTGTAAGCCGTTCCTCTGCACTTGCAAGTAAGGCAACAGGTTACCCGATCGCAAAGGTTGCAGCAAAGATTGCTCTGGGTTACACACTGGATGAGATCCCGAATGCGATCACAGGAAAAACATATGCAAGTTTCGAGCCAATGCTTGACTACTGTGTAGTTAAGATCCCGAGACTTCCATTTGATAAATTTATCACTGCAAAGAGAACCCTTACTACTCAGATGAAGGCAACAGGTGAGGTTATGAGTATCTGCCATAACTTCGAAGGTGCCCTGATGAAAGCCATCCGTTCTCTTGAACAGCACGTAGACAGCCTGA
>ERZ772818.2602-NODE-2602-length-13400-cov-4.412139_pt1 | contig 13400 bp, 10 predicted proteins | sample MGYA00580837_ERZ772818 | MGnify/ENA primary metagenome ERZ772818 (study PRJEB29015, sample SAMEA2737671) | human gut metagenome | biome: human gut; feature: human-associated habitat; material: faeces | place: China | collected 2012 ...
TAGGGCTCATTGGGGACTTGCACCCGTTAGCTAATACTCATGCCGAGCATACAAAGAAATAACCTTGTGACTATTTCGTCACAAGGTTATATAAAGTTTGATAATCCTTAGCTACTCCATAAATCACCTTACTATCACTAATAGTTGCAAAGTGACGGCGAGCACATTCAATTTTTACATCTTCCACTCCTCGAAGCTGCGATTCCTGCCAATCATTACCTTTCGTCTCAGCAATAAAATAAATATGCTTTACACTACCTTCCTTAAATGCGATGGCCCAGTCAGGATTATAATGCCCCATGGGAGTATTGATATAAAAGCCACGAGGAAGTTTGGTATACACTTCTACTGCATCTTCCCTTTCCAAAGTTTCCGCAAAATTTTTCTCTATACCCAAACTATCCACCACCACAATGTCATATAATGACTTGGCACTTTCCATGGCATTTACGCCCAATTTACCACGTATGGTATTCTCAGTGAAAATATCCATATCGTATGTATTTGTACTACGTTCGTAGGCAATCTTTTGGATAACGGCTATAGCCTTTGCATCATTGATAATGTTTGCAGTCTTGATAATGAACTCTTCCGGATTCATCCTGAACTGGGCAAAAGTAGTAGGTTTGATACCTTTCAATATTTCCACAATCGTTTTTCTCGTCAACCCAGTAGCATTAACCAAATCACCCACCAAATCATAACGCACACTATTCCCTACCGCTTCAGAAACACGAATGGTACGCATCTTTCCAGTGGTCATAGCCGCACCTGCCTGCAAAGATTCTTTATCACGGATATTCTCCAAAGAACCACTTTCTATCACAATACGTATTTCTGTAACACTTAAATGTTTGTCAATGCTTGTAATAGCCCTCTTTATCAGTTCATCCGTGCTAAAATCCACTTTATAGTAAGTTTTCACATTGATGCGCTTCCATACCTCCGTAAATTTTTCTTTGAACAACTCTTCTCTGAACGTAGCCACCTTGGGTTTACGAGCGTTGTCAGGCAACATTCTATCCGGATTGAAAACAATATCCAGCCGACTGATAATACCAGCCTTTATTGGATTCAGTTCTTCGCCCAAATCAATAGTTCCAGCTTTCCTGTCATTGAAATACTTTTCAGTCAACTTGCCTTTCTTTACATAGCCGTTAGTTACCAACATTTCATGAATCTCGCAAGCCAAATCTCGATTCACTTTCACTTCCTTGCCTTCCGCAGAAACCATCAAAATATCTTCAAAGAGATGCGCAGTAACCTGTATCGGTCTGTCTGCTACGTCTTCCGCCAGTTCAGTCTGAAGCTGCTTGCTGAAATGTTCGTAACTTTCACTGGCTATTACCGTCAAGATATTCACATCAAACACACCCTCACCGAGCACATCTTGATCCTGCCGTTCACCGTCCTTGTTCACACAAAGGCGCATACCACGCCCTACTTCCTGACGTTTCTTTATTTCATTGCCAGTATCCTTCAATGTACAGATTTGAAATACATTCGGATTATCCCAACCTTCTTTCAGAGCGGAGTGAGAGAAGATAAAGCGTACAGGTTCTTCAAAACTCAGCAAACGCTCCTTATTCTTCATAATCAAATCGTATGCACGAATTTCATTATCCCCTTCTTTTTCCTTAGAGTCTACAGCCACTCCCTTTTTATCTTGTGAGAAATACCCCTGATGCACTTTCTCAGCCGGGAATTTATTCAAATAACGCACGTATGCCTCATCTGTAAAGCGAGGTTGCATTTCTTGAAGTACATTCCGATATTCTTCTTCAAACATATCGGCAAATTTACCGTTACTTACTCCTCCCTTTTCATACAATCGGTAATTATTGACATGGTCAATAAAGAAAAGAGAAAGTACCTTGATTCCTTTCGAGAACAATTCTCTTTCCCTTTCAATGTGCGTACGAATCGTTTCACGAATCTGAATACGGCGAAGTGTATCTTCATTCACCTTCCCAATAGCATCTCCTTCATGAAGCGTAATACCATTCAAAAAACAGACAGACCCAGCTACACCATCTATACTTTCTACAATAAAATGATTGTCATATTCTGCCAGTTCTCCACTCTGTTCATAAAGATTAAAACCCTCACCCACTAATTTAGTAGTTTGTTTAAAGCCATTGCCCGTTTTCACATCAAATGAAATACGAGCCTGAGGATTTCCTTGTCCAATGACAATTTCGTCTAAATAAACAAATCCGTTTGTGGCAGTAGAGCCCTGCTGTGAAATACCTTTTACCTCAATTTTCTTCACCAACTTCCGGTTATAAGCATCCATCGCATCCAGCCGATACACCATATTATATACATCCTCCTTTCTATGAGTAGCACTATACAATAAAGTGAACAACGGATTAAACTTGGCAATTCCTCTTCGAGTAGCATTTGCTTTGTTTGCCCCCAACACGCTCTGCGGCTCATCGATAATCATAATTGGATGGGTCTGAGCCAAAATATCAATCGGTCTACGACTTCCGAACTCATCCCGCTTGGAGAAGATGATACGGGCTGCTGCATCTCCGCTACGTCCTTCCTGATTCTTATCCTCATTCATGGAACTGTTGAAAGCCTGCGTATTGATAATCATCACATGCAAACCGCTGTCACTGGCAAAACTATCTATTTTAGGCAAATCTTTGGAGTTATACACAAAGAACTGGATACGTTTGCCATATTCGTTGGCAAAATGTTCCTGCATGGTTTCAAAACTCTTCTGCACTCCTTCCCGGATTGCAATACTAGGTACCACGATAATGAACTTACTCCACCCATATCTCATGTTCAGTTCATACATAGTCTTGATATAGGTATAGGTCTTACCGGTACCCGTTTCCATCTCAATGGTAAACATCGGATTAGATGCATCACCTTGCAGGTAATCTACAGGTTTCAATCCCCAGTTCATTTGTATCTGCCGCACATTCTCAGTCAGCGATTCTCTGTCGAGCATTAATTTCTGGTTGCCAAAACCGGTTACAGCATACATATTCTTCTGAACTCCCTGATCTACCAAGAAATCAGCACTGTCACAGTACTGCTGACCCGTAAATATATCGGTTACGCTTTTGGCTGCATCTGCCTGAAAACGCTGGTGTTTGAATTTCAATTTCATTCCATGCCCTCCTTTCCATGTTGTTCAATAAAGAATCGTTTCTGTTCTTCTATTTCCCTGCGCAATTCTTCTTCTGTAGGCATATAAGCCATATATTTTGAGGCAAACAACTGTTCACTATTATGCAGGACTGAATATTTAGCAATCGTTGTATCCGTATCCGTGCAAAGCAAGACACCTATTGTCGGATTATCCGAATCATCCTTTATCAAGTCATCATACATTCGTACATACATATCTAATTGTCCCACATCGGCATGAGTCAGTTTGTGGGTTTTCAGTTCGAACAAAACGAATCGCTTCATCTTGAAATTGTAAAAGACAAGGTCCACATAGAAATCATCTGTCTGCGTAACAATATGCTTTTGCCTTTCTACAAAGGCAAAACCACGTCCCAGTTCCATTATGAAATGCTCCAAATTATCTATCAAAGCCTGTTCCAACATGCTTTCAGAATATTCTGTGTCCCTCTTGAATCCAAGAAATTCCGCCACTACGGGACTTTTTATATACTCCATTGGATCATTATCTGCCTTTACCGGAACAGGAAGTGTATTCCCTTCTCGTTTTGCGGCACACAGCCTGCCGAAATATTGGGTGGATATATTCCTGTCCAATGTACGAACACTCCACATTTCCCTTGAAGCCTCATTGGCATACCATTCTCTGGCTTCCGCTTGTGGCACAGCCATTATGCGACGGAAATGTGTCCAGGTAAGATTTGGCACTCGCGAGTGCCAATTTTGTAAATCCTTGAAGCATAAGTAGAATTGCCTATAATCTCGTAGTCTTCTTGCTGAATAATTATTACCATATTCCACTGACAGTTTCTCTGCAAGCTGATTGATAAGCTGTTTTCCATAATCAGCTCGTGTATTTCCAGATTGCTCCTCTTCCACAATACGCCGTCCAATATTCCAATAAGTCACAATGACCGCCTGATTGACCGCTGAATACGCCTGTTTTCGGCCTTTCTCGATGATTTCACGTAATTCATCAATTAAGTTTGAACCGTTATTTTGTGAATTACCTTGAAGTATATAATATCGATTGTTGTCCATAACTTTTCCTGTTATTTCAGATAACCTTAATATTTTTCATGGCTTCTTCTTCGCTCCAGTCCAGCAACTGTTTCAGGGTCTCAAACACATTGATTTTTGCATCATCACGGCCGAAGCAACTGTCACGGAACAATACACGGAGTGGTTGTTTATCAGCCATAGCTTTTACAATATTTTCCGTAATATCATCTGCAAAGCAAGCCACAAGGTCACCATCATTAACCGCATATATCATCTTTCCATCCACTTCTTCACTGGTCATAGGCAAAGATAGTTGTACACCCCAACCGAGCATAGCTCCAAACAATAGATCAAGGTCTGTACGATCGCTCTTTACGTTATTAAGGAAAAGGTCAAGCTGCGATTGGTCGTATTCCGCCGGAGCTTTCTTTATTTCTTCAAAATTGCTGTCCGCCAATCGGAATACACGGAAACCTGTGTCAAGGTTTTGGGTTGTCAATGGAGATTCTTCTTTGATTTTCTTTCCGGCACGACGGATACGTTCTTTGGCTATTTCTGGAATTGTGTTATAGCCTGTTTTACGAGCTTCACTATCTTCAGGCGTTTCCTCTGGAAGTTGAACCATGATATATTTACGATTACCACCATCTTCAGAATTTAGTTGCATTACTGCATGAGCAGTTGTTGAAGAGCCTGAGAAAAAGTCCAAAATAATTGAATTAAATGTATTTGGCATTAATGTGATTAAATATCTTATTAAGCCTATAGGTTTTGCAAAATCAAAAGGAATCCCTAACTCAGAAAGTTCTTTTGCACTTTGTCTATTTTCCCATTTTGTTATTAGATCAACAGGTGTTGCACCACCTTCTTGTCTATCGGTTAACCATATTTTTGTATATATATTCCATTTAGCTGGTTGACCAAATTGATCTACTAATACACCATCTGACTTTTTAAAGGTTATATTACCGTTAGCTTTTTCTTCTAAATATCGATCTCTACTCCATCTCCAACAGCCGTCATCACTATTTGGATATACCATAGCGCCATCTTCAACAGAGCAAGGCATTGTTTTTCCAGGAGGGATAACAAAGGAACCATCCGGACATTCAATAAAATACCGTTGATTTGGTCTTGCATCCAAAGAAGATTGATATAATCCAAAAGGTCTATATTTTTCTCCTTTACGTACTCCTTCTGTTTCTATTGATGTATATAATTTCTTTATTACTTCCTCTGAAATTTCTTCCCTAAAACCTACTACATTTGATATACTTTTCGCATAAATAATAATATACTCTACATTAGGTGAAAAAAATTGCCCTTTACCTCCTCCGCTTTTCATAAGGCGGGATACTATACTGATTCTATTGGTTGAACCAAAGATTTCATCACATTCTTTCACTATATTCGTAACTTCACCTTGTCCAATAGAAATAAAAATTACACCATCTTCAGTCAATAATGAACGAGCCACCATTAACCGTGGATACATCATCGAACACCAATCCGAATGGAAACGCCCATTTGTTTCCGTATTCCTTCTGTAACGATTTCCTAATTCATCTACATTTCCAGCAAATAAATCATAATCATCCTGTGAAACCACAAAATCATCATCATACACAAAGTCATTACCTGTATTATAAGGCGGGTCAATATAAATCATCTTCACCTTACCCATATACGACTTTTGGAGCAACTTCAATACTTCTAAATTATCACCTTCAATATATAAATTCTGTGTATTATCCCAATCCACACTATCCTCCACCACAGGGCGCAAAGTCTTTGTAGTAGGGCGAGCTGCTTCCCTACAAGCTTCTTGTTTTCCCGGCCAGGTAAACTGGTACATTTCGTCCGCATCTTCCACTGCATTATCTCCAAGCAGTTGGCGCAAAATCTTAAAATTTACCACATGACGTAACTCACCGGTTTTATCATCCTTTACTTCCGTAAAGCAGGATGGTGCTATCTGATAGAGAGCTTCCAAATTCAGTTGTGTGCCGTTAACTGAACTCAATTCTAATTTATTGGGTTTCATGATTATATATTGTTCTTATTTAATTTTGCAGTTAGTAATGTTATTTCTTTCCTAAGTTGACGTACCTCAGTATTCAATTCCATTTGTCGATTAAACTGCTTCTCAGCCTTTATTCTTTTTTGCAGCATCAATATCTGTTTCTGAATACTTTCTATCTGTTTACGTATATCAATCTGTTCTTTATATTCTTCTTTTGTAGATACAGATAATCCTGATATTTGACTGAGCAAGCCGTTATAAACGGCATCCATAGACTGCCCAAGAATATTCAACGTATCAGCATCAATCTGTATATCCCGTTTCAATTCACTAATGCCACACTTCCATCTCTGTTCTCCATGAACAACTGACATTTCTTTATGGTGCATCAGTAAATCAAACTTTCCACCGTACTCAATAATGAAAATCGTATGTCGTGGCAGCAACTCATCCATTGCACTGAAAGGCTTAATATTATATTTGTCTTCCTTCATCCTGCAATAGAACACATCAATCTCATGCACATATTCACCATCCTCTACATTGAGTGTTGCAGGTTCAAGCTTATATAGCCAAACAATACTTTCAAACTCCCGTGTGAGAAATTCACGCAAAGAAGAATCATTACTTCTTCCATAAAATGCATTCTTAGGTACAGGCTTATTAACTACTGTTGTGGATGGGAAGTTTAGTATATTATCCATTATCCTTTGTTGCTAATATGTTTGTAACGTTCATATGAATCCCATAAAAACCTTACTAATGTCACACTGCTTCCAACAGCAAGACTTGCGTGCCTTGGCTCAAGTCCTGTAAAAGAACTTGATTTTCCATGGCCACTGCCATATAGGTTTCTTAACTCAGATATACCTTGTGCTATGGCTTTCAAGTTTCCTAAAACTTGTTTAATGGATTTAGCACCTTTAACATCGTCAGATATTTCTTTAGGCATAATACCAAAACAACTTAAAAGTTTCATCCACTAATCGTGTCATATCCCAATCTTTTTCAATAATATATCCTTCTTTTTCTAATATGGTTTTACAACAACTTTCTATCAACTCTTTAGCCTTGCCTATTGCTTCTGTTGGGTTATCATCTTGCATTTTTACCATCAAGTCTATTTGAGAGGCTATATAATCACTGTTGAAAACATCTTTTAATTTCTTTGTTTCCTTATTTAAGATTGTGCTTTGTTTTAATTTATTTAATATAGATTTACATTCTTGATAATCTGTTATAATATTGGGATTTAAATACAGATGCATTATGTCACGAGACAAACCTGAAGCATCATAATAATCCAGTAAATCAAAGAGCAATTTTAATGAATCTTCTAAAGGAGCCTCTTTTATGTAAGCTTCCAATGACTTTCCCCTAGATAAATTATATTTTTGACATAATGGAATTCCTATACTTTCTGAAGTAAAGTCATTAAAATTTTGAATAGTAAAATCAAAGACAGATCCTCCTCTATTAAAAAACTTCATGAGTTTTACCCTATCAAGATATCCAATTTTTTTCTCTTCCATCTTACTTAATTACCAAAAAACAAATTAATTCAAAATCATCCAGTCCTTTAATGTTATAGGTCAAAGCACTTGTTTCACCTACAGAGAAAAGACTGTCTATATCACTCTCTTCTTTCACTGTGATAATGCTCTCTATTGCCGATTGCAACAAGTCACTGTAATGACGCATATTCTTTCCATCACGTGTTTCCTTGTTGAACTGCTTGCAAAGTATCTTATCAGGTTCTGTCTTGTCTTTGCAGGCATAACGCATCTTGTCAAGCAGTTTTTTAGGTGACAGATGATCGCAGATAACGGTCCCGGTATGCGAAAGATAAACCATATAGAACGGATGCAACAGATTGGAACGGTCGATGTTTACACCGTTGTTCTTGTTCTTCAACACATACATCACGCCCGGTTCTACCAGTTCGGAAGCACTGACCACTGCACTCATACCAAACGGTGTCAAATCCATATTGGGATGCTCTTTCAGATTAGCCAATAAATCCAGACGAAACTCATTCAACCCCAAATCCATGATATTGACACCTGTATCCATATCCTCAATATCTACCACTTCATTCTGCAATTTCTTCAATTGGTTGCGACGGTACTCCAAATCGCCTTTTTCATTAGCTGATAACAGATTATCATCCCCTGTACTGGTAATAACAGTTGCTTTCATTCGGCTTTCCACACGACCTTTCAGCTTGATGTAATCATCCAGTTCCATATCCGGCCAGTAATTCACCAACTGGATCACATCGTTCTTGCTTCCGATACGGTCTATTCGGCCAAAACGCTGAATAATTCGTACAGGATTCCAGTGTATATCGTAGTTAATCAGATAATCACAGTCCTGCAAATTCTGTCCTTCACTGATACAGTCGGTAGCAATCAGTACATCTATTTCCCTTGTATCATTCGGATGAATGGCATCACGGTCTTTTGATATAGGAGAGAAATAGGTCAGTATATCATTGAACGTACATTTCAGTTTTGGCAACGTACATTTCCCTTCCGTACTGCCGGTTATCAGAGCTGTATGCAGTCCGCAATCGTTCAGAATCCTGCCGGAAAGCTGTTCATACAGATAATTAGCTGTATCGGCAAATGCTGTAAATATCAGCACTTTCTTATTGCTGCCATTGATTGGATGTTCAAACTTGTTTTTCAAGTCTGCTACTAACTGTTGCAGTTTCGTATCATGTTCCGGTGTAATATCCTTTAGCATAAGGATGAGCAGTTCCAGCACTTCCAAATCAGCTTTCAAATCACGCCGCCAACTCACATAATCCATATCCCGAAGATTGATTTTTGATTTACGACCTACAAACGGATCATTTTCATTATCTTCAGTATCAAAATCCTCTGAAAAATCAGTTACATCTACTGTTCCTGCACCGCTTTCCTGGAATTTATCAATAGCAGTAATAGAATCATTTATAAAATCACGAATTCTTGTCAAAGTCAGACGGAAAGAATTCACACTACTTTCCAGACGCTTCAACAAGTTGATAGCCATCAACTTCCGAATACCTTTTTCACGGCCATCTACAGTGAGTCCCTCACCTTCATAATCTATTCCATAATTGCCTTTTTCACTTTCAAAAATAAACAGAGAAGGTGTATATATGGAAAGATTCAATCTGTTAAGCATTTCTGCTATATCCGCAAAAGTAATAGCATCGTTCAAATCTGTAAGCTTAGGTCTGCGTGATACAGGTGACAAACGTTCAGGAAATTTCCCCACATCATTCGTGTTGTAATACTTGATGATATGGCTTCGGCTTCTGGCTATGGTAACTGCATCAAGCAACTGGAAGAAATCATAACTTAATGAATCTACCAGCTTCTCTGTTGTTCTCTTTTCCGGAGGCAATTTAGCCCATTTAGAATAAACAGTCTGCGCATCTCTGAAAATGCTATCTATGTTCTTCCCTGTATCGAGCAAATCGTTTATATTCTCGGCCTTTCCCTCATACGCAAGTTGCAGCTGATTTTTCAAATCACTGAAACGGTTGTTTACCGGTGTAGCGGAAAGCATAAGCACTTTAGTCTTTACACCACTGCGTATGACTTTATTCATCAGCCGGGCATAACGGTTTTCCTTAAAATCATCATCTTCATCCTCATTATCAAACCGACCGCCATTGCGGAAATTATGGCTTTCATCTATTACAATCAAATCATAATTTCCCCAGTTCACCCGTTCCAAATCAAGTCCATTACTCAAACCTTTATCCCTTGACAGGTCAGAATGAAACAGAATGTCATAACGCAAACGGTCTGCCAATACCGGATTGTTCTTATAGTTGGAACGAAATGTCTGCCAATTGTCGTTCAACTTTTTGGGACAAAGAACTAATACATTTCTGTTTCGGTTTTCGTAATACTTGATAACCGAAAGAGCCGTAAATGTTTTTCCCAATCCCACACTATCAGCAAGAATACACCCGTTGTATTTTTCCAGTTTGTTTATGATTGCCAATGATGCATCACGCTGGAAATTATACAGTTTATTCCATATAACACTACTTTTGAATCCCGTAGCTTCATTAGGCAATACATCCTCACTGATGTCTTCTAAAAACTCATTGAAGATATTGTATAACGTAATAAAATAGATAAAATCCGGGGCATTCTCCTTATAAACGGTTTCGATATTTTCTATGACATTATCTGTCACATCCTGAAATTTCTCTTTGTCTTTCCATAATTCCGCAAAATTCTTCAGAAACATATCTGTAGAACTATGCCCAGGCATACCTACCACCATCGGACAGATATTATTCCCTCTATCAAGTCCGAGTTCGGTAGTAGTAAACTCATTGAAAGGCATATAAGTATAAGTTTCTTCTCCTTCCTTTATATTGAGGAAGGTATTCATGGAGCCGTGAGTTATATTTGTCTTGAACCGTGCTTTTCTGCGAATCCAGTCTGCACATTCTCTCGCAATAGCCCGCTGTGTAAGCTGGTTTCGAAGCCTTATTTCAAAATCCGATCCGAAAAGACTTCTTTCCCGATTTAATTTGGGTATATAGAATTCTCTTTTTTGCTTTTCAGACTTATCCGTATAGAATGTCGGTGAAGTAAAAATAAAGTTTACACAATCCACCTTTTCCAGTTCTTCTTTCAAAGCTTCATAAGCATAGATAGAAAAGCTGGCTGCCGCTATAGAGATTTGACTATTGCCCGAAGACAATATCTGTTTCAAATCATCTATAACACGTTCTGTTATATTATTGAATTGCTTCGGTGTTCTCATAAATATCCTCGTTCTTATTAATTAAATCTCGAACTTCAACACCTAACAAAAAAGCAATTTTAGTCAGTGTATGTAAATCAGGTTGTGAAGTGTTCGTACACCATTTTGATACGGTTGCAGGATCTTTCTTCAACTCTGAAGCTAACCATTTACTAGTTTTCTTTTTTTCTACTAAAACAACTTTTAATCTGTTTATATCGGCCATTGTATAATTATTATCTTTGCGTCATACGCAAAGATAATAATAAATATAAATCTATAAGATGAATCATGCTGTTTTTAGCACAAATACCACCCAAAGAAAACCAATCACTCAATTGGCAGAATAGTACCTTGTAACAAGCAACTATGATTACTCCTTCGCCTCATAAGTGCGATACACCAGATAATGCCCTTTCGCCATGATCCGGAACGATTCGCCTTCCACCTCATTCAGGGTTCCCTGCCACCAATACCGGGAATCATAGATCGGATATTTCAATCCTTCGCTCCGCAACTGCACCGCATCAAAATTGAAGACGGACACCTGCTGGTGCGGGAATCCGGCAAAGGTCTGTGTATCTGCAGCCGGAGCAAAGAAACCGTAATCCGTCAGCATCACCACTTCCAGCCCCATCTGCTGATACTCCATAAGCAGACTGATATTGCCCAGCGTATGATCTTCCCGTTTACCTGTTGCTCCCACAATGGCAATGCGACGTATGCCCTGCGAAGCCAAAAAGGAAACAGCCTTCGTCTGGTCGTTCGTTTCCTGATCCGGAATACGATGAATGCGGTCCTGAAAACGAATCCGGTTTTCTTCCGAGAGAGAGTCTCCGTCGCCTACAATCCAGTCAGGCAGACGTCCGCTTTCTACCAGCGCATTCGCCCCTCCATCGCAACACACCACGCAAGGTGCCTGATCCAGAACGGACAGGGGAAACGGATGCGATGGAAACTCTCCGTTCCCTACAACTACGGCTTCGGGTATAGCAAGATATATCCCTGATTTATTCTTCTCCATATTGCCAGCTGATTATTCGTTTTCAGTTCGTGATCCGGTTCTCATCAATGAAAGCCATTTTCTCCATCCGAAGAAAGCGACGATCGCATACACTCCATACAAAGCTGAAGTGAAATACAGCTCCTTGTAGATATAGAGGGCACAACATACCCAGTCCACAATCATCCAGGCCCACCACTGCTCCACATATTTGCGGGCCAGCATCCACATGGCTATCACGCTCAGGGCCGTCGTGAAACTGTCCGTCCAGGGCACGCTGCTGTCTGTCCACTTAATCAGTATCCACGCTATGAACACCCAGCACAGGACAAAGACCACCGTCAAGGGAAAATACTTCCTGAACGGCATGCTGGTGATAGGGATTTCCTTTTCCTCCTGCTGTGCATCATGCTTTTTCCGTCCTCTGCTCCAGACAATCCAGCCGTAGACCGAAGCGATCAGGTAATAGACATTGATTCCGAAATCGGCATAGAGTCCGGCCTGGTAATAGACTACCAGATAGATGGCCGGCATTATGATACATGCCAGCCACAGATAAATACTGGCCCGGTATTCAAGCCACAAATAGACTAACCCTACGAGGGTTCCAAACAGTTCCAGATAATTCATGATGCAAAGATAAGAGGAAGTGATGAGATAATTATATTTCATATAAGAATATCACTATTATAAACTACAAAACATGATCAAATATAAAACAAGAAGATAAGCACCCCTGCTAAAAATAGCTTAAACATCCAGTAATCAATCAATATCTAACCCAATTATTACATATAATACTTATTCAAATTTTTAAAATAGAAAACAATCAAGATTTGAAGGGGATTTTGTATCTTTGTCATTAAATTACCATTGGATTTATGAATAAAAATATACCCAGCATACATTTAACGGACTTTCCGGAAAAGATTACTATCAAAGATACTTCTGCAGGAAAAGTACAAATTTATATATATGGTCCTAAATCATATGACAATCAACTAGCCGTCATCACACATTACCTGCACAATCGTAACCTCATCAATGATTTTTCAATTAAACAAGCGAAAAAATATTTAAAAGAATATTTAGAATACAAGTTCCCCAAAATTGAAGTTACAGAAGATATCTTACATGATCCAATACAAGCTGGATTATTTAATGATTTTTTCCAAATACCTTTCCCCGATCCAATTGACTACAAATTTACTTTCATTGATTTATTTGCAGGAATGGGAGGTTTTCGTCTTGCCATGCAAGCACAAGGTGGAAAATGTGTTTTTTCTTCTGAATGGAATCCTTTTGCACAAAAAACATACATGGCAAATTTTGGAGAGATGCCATTTGGTGATATCACAAAAGAGGAAACTAAAAAATATATCCCCGAGAAATTTGACATATTGTGTGCAGGCTTCCCATGTCAGCCATTTTCCATTGCCGGAGTATCCAAGAAAAAAAGTC
>ERZ772818.2605-NODE-2605-length-13392-cov-8.606958_pt1 | contig 13392 bp, 9 predicted proteins | sample MGYA00580837_ERZ772818 | MGnify/ENA primary metagenome ERZ772818 (study PRJEB29015, sample SAMEA2737671) | human gut metagenome | biome: human gut; feature: human-associated habitat; material: faeces | place: China | collected 2012 ...
ATGTCTCGTATTTCAGAGACATTAAGTAACGTGACGTAGCGCATCGTAGCGAAAGTGTCCCGTCCAAAAACGGAAGAGAGAACGGTAAAGAGTTTATATACAAATTAGATACATTGTTGTTTTATGATGTCACTGCAAAGAAAGTAGGGCGTTTCAGACTCTTTTGAAATCACAATATGTGGATGCAGGGAGTATGGTGAAACCGGAACAGGAATACAAGGAGGACATTATGAAGAAACAAGTATTTATCATTACTATTATGGTAGTGGCAGCACTTGCAACGGCATGTGGTCAAAGAGCAAGCGGACGAAAAAATACAATGAGTACATCGAAGCAGAAAACTGTTGCAAGCCCAACGAAGAGAGAGCAGGAAGCGACTGCAAGCCCAACGAAGAAAGAGCAGGAGAGGGCTTCTGCAGTCGCTAAGGAATCTCTTGATGAAGAAGATATTCACGCAGCACTCAAGGTGGCTAAAGAATATTATAAACACACCACACAAAAGGTGAAGAGCTTGGAATACAATGGTGGATCAGGTGACCAAATACAGTTCCAAGGCAAGGATACGAAGAGCGGAAAGTATCGTATCATTTATTTGAAGAAAAAGAATGGCAAATGGGTTGTTAAAAATGAGGGATATTGAAGCAGCCTGTTTATTTTTTGACCCATTTTTTGTACAGCCTTTTCTTGCTGGATGGCAGCTTAAATTTCGCTTTCTTTGCAATGCCATGAAATGCTTTTTTACCGATAGACTTTTTCGTTAGAGACGTCGTCTTAATGGTTATGGTGCGCAGATTGCCGCATTTGGCAAAAGCAGAGGCTCCGATTTTCTTTGTCTTTTTCAAAATGGTTACTTTCTTAAGTGCTTTGCAACCGGAGAATGCTTTACTTCCGATGGATAGCACATTACTTCCGGTCGAAACACGCTTGAGTGCTTTGCAGCCACAAAATGCTTTATTGCCAATGGCAGTAACCGTACAGCTATATTTGCCGTAAGCTATTTTAGCTGGAATGGATAATGTAACAGATCCTTTTTTCTTGTTTTTTAGATATTTCTTGTTATATCCGAGACAGGTTACAGTGCAAGTACTTGTGCGCACATTGCGGTTTGCAATGCGGTAACGCAGTCCTTTGACGGTAAATACAGTGCCGACTTTTGGAGCGGCGGTATTGTTTTTGTTGACAGATTGTTCATTCCCGGAATTGTTGTTATTTTGGTTAGGAAGGTCAAAGCTCGGATTGTCAAAGTCCGGCTTGTCAAAGTCCGGATCGTCGGAGTCGTTATTGCCCGCATTATTGTCTGTCAGTTTTGGTATTTCCGTAATACGTGAACGTTCATTACAGCGTTTACAATGCAGTGACATTTCTCCGGTAGATGTTTTGGTTGCCGGGATGTCAATGGTGAAGTCAGATGCCCAATCGTGTCCGAGTGCATTTACAACCTGCTGCGTCGTGAATACCAAGCCGCATTCAGAGCAGTGAGATCCTTCGGTAAGTCCCGGAGTGGTACAGGTTGCCGGAACTGCTTCATCGATTACAGTCACATGTGTATGTGGTTTGGCGGCAGAGGATTGAATCGTATACGGAATCGCTGTCTGTCCACAAAACAGACCGGCTCCTGTTACCGTGACAGTTGCTGTACCGGCGGCGGTGTTGTTTTCATAACGGATCGTGTAGTCCTTATTTTCGGTCAGGGTAGTACCATGCATGGTCACAGTGACTTTTGGTTTCTGTGGATTGCCGGTATAGATGTACGACTTTTCGGACAGAGTGATTTCGGCCTGTGCAATGTCAACACTGCCGTTTTCACCGATACGAAGAGTATAGGTTTTCTTTAGGGCAGGGTTATAGGTTGGATACACAGTGATTTGTGTAATGCCTGCAGCTAATACATTAAGCGGATTTAAGTAGGTCTTATCGGATATGATACCAGGCGTGGAAACGACAGACGGATCCGTGGATTCAATACGGATCTCCTGATAATCGCTATCGCCGTTGATATTTTGTGCCCATGCATAAATGGTGGAGCCGATTGGGTTGCTGGCCGGCATGGAAGAAGAATAATAACTTGTGGTGGAGGTACTATTGCGCCAATAAATATCGAATGAGGTTGGCGGAGCGATGTAGATCGTATTCTGACAGTCGGAGCAGATACCCGTGCTCTTGCCATTGGCATCGATTTCTCCATATACATAGTTATGTGGTTTTTTGGGGATGATTTCCTCAAAATCTTTATTACAGGTGTCACAGTGATATGTACGTGACCCATTTTTTGTACAGGTTGCCGGTGTATAACCGGTCTCTTTACGCGTATGCGCACAAGAGATATGTATTGTTTTGGTCGCAAATATTGTGTTATCTGCTTTTGCTGTAATGGTGACATCTCCATTGGTAAGACCTGTAACGTTTCCGTTGTTATCTACCGTAGCGATCGTACGGTCGGAAGAGGAATAGGTTAGAGGCTGGACGGACCAGATCTCGCGGGTGGACACTTTGCCATTGCTGCGAGTGCGTTCCAAACGTACTTTTGCGGTTAAGCTGGAAGTCTGCTCCGTGTTTATCGTATCTGCGCCGTCTAAGAAATTCTCTTTGATATATTTGTTGGAGATCTCAACTTTTTGTATAACATCGGTCTGCACATCCTGCATGGTTTCGTTCAGACCGGTTCTCGTAGAAAATTCACCGGCAACGGTATTCGGATAAGGTGCTGCTTCGGAATAGAAATCGCCCAATCCGACATAGTTGTATTTTGGATTGATCATACTTGTATAATGACCGGTTTCATTGGACAGATTTTGATCGACCCAGTCTTTTTGTTCAGATTTCCACAGCATGACACCTTCGGTCATGCTTTTTCCCCAACAGTAAGCGAGATCTTCACAATTGGAAGATACACCATGAAAGGATAGGGAAAAAGTATCTTTATCGCTGGGACGATCATGTCCGGATGCCATGAAATTAAACGAAATGCCAGCCTCTGCCGCACGGATGCGAGCGATGCTTTCTAAGTCTCTCGACCATCTTAACGGTTTATAATCATCGGATGTCAGCATACGGCTGGGATCGCGCGGATCCGGTATGTTGCCGGCTTCACAGGCTTCTTTACGAATTTTATTTAACTTGTCTAGAGCTTCCTGTGCCTGACTATAATACGAACCATAGATACCAAGCATTGTACATCCGTTGGATGCGCTCGCCACATCTGTTTCTAATATTGGCGGTGTTGCCTTGGAATCAGGCGCAGCGGTTGGCTCAGTCGCGGTCGCTCTGTGCGTAGTGACATCCTTAGGCGTTACAGCAAAAGCAGCTGCCGCTGATCCACTGGTGGTAGGAAGCACCATAGAGATGCTTAGAAGTGCCACTATTGCAGTCGTTTTCCAGTTGTTTTTTCTCATAATCATTTATATTCCTTTCTTTTTTTTTTCAATTGAGCGCACAACAAGCAGACAAGTCGGTACGATGTAGAGCGTAGCAGTGATCCAAGCACTTTGATCGGCAAAGCAGATTGCATCGAAGTGAAAAATAGGAACCAATGCCAGACTGACGAAACAGCGTGCCGCCATTTCGACGGCGCCCGAGAGGATAGCTCTGCCGGAATAGCCAAGACCCTGTGTGGTCATTCGGCAGGTGTTTAAGATGCCGAGTGACCAATAGAAGAATCCGAGGCAGCGCAGATATTTGGCAGAAGCATCAAGCACTGCAGTAGCGGATGGCTTCACGAACAGCAGTGTCAATGTACGGCCAAAGAAGATAAGTACAATGCCTGCTATAAGGCCATATGCCATGCCGACAAAGACGCCTTGCAAGATTCCTTTCTTAATACGATCCGTCTTCCCGGCACCAAGATTTTGTCCGCAAAAGGTGGATACACCGGTTGCGATTGCATCAAATGGACACATGGCAAACTGCTTAATACGCATAGCTGCGGTGAATCCGGTAATATAGACGTCACCCAGTCCGTTGTTGGCGGACTGCATGACCATACTGCCTATCGCTGTAATGGAATATTGCAGTCCCATAGGGATCGCCATGATAAGCAGATGCGATACCATCTGTGGGCGAAAAGCGCGATCCTCTGCAGTTGGATGCAGTATCGGTACCTTCTTTAGTATAAACACGAGACAAAGCAGCCCGCTGATCCCCTGAGCGGTGATCGTTGCAATTGCAGCACCGGCACAGCCCCAGTGAAAGACAACGATGCAGACCAGATCCAAGATAATATTTAATATGGTGGAAAACACCAAAAACAAAAAAGGTGTTTTGCTGTCGCCAACGGCACGAAGTATGCTCGAAAGCAGATTGTACAGTAAAGTACAAGGGATGCCCAGGAAAATAATTAACAAGTAAATATAGGCATCTTTATAGATGTTGGCTGGTGTGGTTAAAATATGTAAAATAGCAGGGCAAAGCAGTACGCAGATCGTTGTCAGCAGGACGGCGGCAGCAATCGTGATAAAAATGCTGTGCCAGATATAGGCACGCATGGATTTGTAATCCTTGCCGCCAAAGCGTTGAGCGATAGGAACTCCAAATCCACAACAGATGCCGATGCAAAATCCAAGTACCAAAAATTGGACACTAGAGGAGGCACCGACTGCAGCTAGCGCTTTCGGTCCAAGGAATCGTCCAACGATCGCCGCATCAGCAACATTATACATTTGCTGAAAAAAGTTGCCGATCAACAAAGGAAATGCAAACTGCAGGATCAAAAGCAGTGGCTTACCTGTTGTCATATCTTTCGTGACATCTTTACTCATCTAATTTCGACCTCCGTATGTAACGCTGAACTCCGATTTGTTTGCCTCATATAATGTACAGGGAGTAATTAACAATTTCAATATCGCAATTATCTATTTTAACACCATAATTGGGAAACGCAACTGCTATTTTTGAAACATATATCGGAAATAAACTTCCTTGAAGGCAGCATAGTTATTTCGCGAAATTGGGATGACCATGCCGTTTTGAAGAGTCACTTCGGTTTTAGTAAATTGTTCTACTAACATTAGATTTACGATATAGCTGCGATGACACTTGATAAATCCCAGATCCATATGGAATATCTCTTCGCACTTATAAAATGGTTCACGGATTGTGATCTGCGTCCCGTTTGAAAAGGTTACAAGTACCAGTTTGTTTTGCGCTTCCAGACAGGCAACCTCTTCGATCGTCATTTTGTAAAAACCGGTCACAGTCTGTGCCGTAAAGGTTTCTTTGGTCTTGCAAAATTGTTTCCGGTATTCGTCCATGACAGCAAATAATCGTATTTCGTCAATGGGTTTCAGTAGATAATGAAAGGCTTTGACCTCGTAGGATTCAACTGCAAATTCACGGGAGGAAGTTAGAAAAATAATGGGAACATCCTGTCCGTTTGCGCGTAATTCAGCAGCAGTGTCTATGCCGTTCAAAAGAGGCATAATGACGTCTAACAGGATCAAATCCATACATTCATCTGTATGTGCAGCGATCAGATCGTCGCCATTATCATACGTGAAGATCTGCATTTCAATACCATGTTCACCAGCCCATTTCTGTAATAAACTGGAAGTTGTTTCTATATAAATTGGTTCATCATCACAAATTGCTATTTTCATAATGTCCTCTTTCTCTCATTCGTTAAATGATAATTTGAAGGGTAAAGTAGTTGCCGGATACAGAAAAGTGGCACTGTCCGCCGAGCTTTTCAACATAATATATAATACTTCGCACGCCTATACCGTGACCGGGTGTCTCAGAGATTGGAATACCGTCTATGAATTTCGGCGGTTTTTCAATCGTATTTTTGACTTGGATCAAGAGATGTGCGTTTTTTTCAGAGATTGTTAAGGTGATCATACGATTCGGAATAGTCATGTTCTGCAGAGCATGCAATGCATTTTCCAGTGCATTGGACAGAATGGTGCTAACATCCGTTTCGGATTCCGGCAATGGTGGCATCCTGCCAATATTGCATTGAAAGATAACGCCGATATTTTCAAATCGTGTATGGTAGATAGAGATTACGGAATTGATCATCTCATCTTTGCAGTAATTTGTAATGACGGTATCATCATAGCTGTCGTATAGTTGTTTGATGTAATCCATCGCATGATCCGGACTGTTGTTTTGAAGCTGTGTCAAGATGATCGTTAGATGATGCCGCATATCATGCCGCAAAATAGCAATTTTTTGTTCGCTAAGTTTGACCTGTTCAATTTCCTTTTGAATAGAAAGAAGCTGCATTTTAGTCAGATCGCTGTATTGGCGGATCTGCTGTTTGCGTTCGTATTCCTTGAAATATATGAGCAGAAATGTAAGATAGGCCAGACAGGAAGCGAAGCCCATAAACTCGACCACAGCTTTGTTGCCGGAGTATAACAGATTGGAAAATTTTGTACACATATAGTCAAAAATATAATAGACAAAAGGGAGAAAGCCAATAACCCAAAGCTCTCGTCTATCCTTCGCAAAAATCATTTCTGTCGTGTGACACACATAGCGGCATAGGAAGAAATACGTACCGAGGGTTGCGATGATGCGAAAGCAGTAATAACACCATTGTTCACCGGAGAGAGAAAGTGCAAACATTCCGATCCACGTACTGACCTGACAGCAAAGGTAGGCAGAGACGATGGAAACACAGGACGAAAGAAATGTGTAATGGTAGTAGAATGTCAAAAACAGAGCGAGCGGAAGATGTATGAACAGAGGGTAGATCTGCATGGTAGCAGTTTCACCGATCAGAGTGAGTGACAGCAGATAGACGGTACCCTCTGCCAGAGAATACAATAGCAGCTTGATCGTATTAGACTTATTTTGGCGCACGCCTAAAAAAAAGGCAGATATAAAAATGCCAAACAGCAGAGTGGTAGTATTGTGAATTGCTGCCAGTACATGCAGTAACATAGAGCGCTCCCTCCTAATATATTTTGTGTATCAGCTTGAGCGAAAGAAATGGGATCCATTACTTTCGCAGATGCGCAGATCATTACCAAAAGAATAGCAATAAATGTCAGGAAAGTCAAAAAAAACGGTAAAAGGAGTTGACATTGAAAATATATTGATATACCGTAATTTAATAAGAAAAATTCTCAACAAGAATTATACTTGGAGGATAGTATGACCTTAAAAGAACTGGAGATAGGAAAGAGTGCTGTTGTGACGCAAGTAGGTGGCGAAGGCGCGCTTAGACAGCATTTTTTGGATATGGGAATGATTCCCGGAGCAGAGGTGACGGTTGTCAAGTTTGCACCAATGGGAGATCCGATGGAGTTACAAATACACGGGTACGAATTGACGCTTCGCCTAGCAGAAGCAGAACAGATTGAGATAAAACCGATTGACAAGCGCAGTAATAGTCATGCCTGTAGTGAAAGAATACAGCCATCTGTACATCCGGGGCTTGGTGAAGAGGGAAAGTTTCATTCCAAAGAGGACGAACATCCTCTGCCGGAAGGAACCACTTTAACATACGCCCTGGTCGGCAATCAAAATTGTGGTAAAACGACATTGTTTAATCAGTTGACGGGTGCGAATCAACATGTTGGCAATTTCCCCGGGGTTACAGTGGATCGCAAAGATGGTGCTATTAAGGGATATTCAGATACAAATGTGACGGATCTGCCGGGAATTTATTCGATGTCGCCATATAGCAGCGAAGAAATCGTTTCGCGTAACTTTGTGCTGCAAGATCATCCAACAGCAATTATCAATATTGTCGATGCAACCAATATTGAACGTAATTTATATCTGACAATGCAGCTTTTGGAGATGGATATTCCGATGGTAGTCGCATTGAATATGATGGATGAAGTAACCAGTAACCATGGAGCGATCAATGTCAATTTGATGGAGGAATTGCTAGGGGTACCTGTCATTCCGATTTCTGCAGCCAAAAACGAGGGCGTAGAGGAACTCGTGAAACATGCACTTCATATCGCGAAGTATCAGGAACGGCCGATGCGACAGGATTTCTGTGACAAAAAAGATCACGATGGTTCCGTACATCGGTGTATTCATGCGGTGATCCATCTGATTGAAGATCACGCTGAAAAGGCAGATATCCCGGTGCGATTTGCTGCAACGAAAGCAATTGAAGGAGATCTGCTGATCCTAAAGCAGTTAAAACTTGATGAAAACGAAAAGGAAATGTTGGAGCATATTGTGTGCCAGATGGAGACAGAGCGAGGTGTAGACCGCAGTGCTGCAATTGCAGATATGCGCTTTGATTTCATTGAACGTTTATGTGAACAAGCAGTGGTAAAACCAAAAGAGAGTAAAGAGCGAATTCGCAGTGAGAAGATAGACCGGATCTTTACCGGAAAATATACAGCGATTCCGTGTTTTATTGCGATCATGGCTGCAGTATTTTATCTGACGTTTAACGTGATCGGTGCATGGCTGCAAAATATATTGCAATTAGGTATTGATGCAATCGCAGATATGGTGGGAAAAGGATTAAAAGCAGCTCAGCTGAATGATGCGTTATACAGTTTGATCATGGATGGAATATTTACCGGTGTGGGGAGTGTGCTAAGCTTTTTGCCGATCATTGTCACCTTGTTTTTCTTTTTGTCATTAATGGAGGACAGTGGGTATATTGCCCGTGTGGCTTTTGTAATGGATAAGCTGCTTCGCAAGATCGGTCTTTCCGGCAAAAGCATTGTTCCATTGTTGATCGGGTTTGGTTGTACAGTGCCGGCTGTCATGGCAACACGTACGCTGACTAGTGAAAGAGATCGTAAAATGACGATCTTGTTGACGCCGTTTATGAGTTGTACGGCCAAATTACCGATATATGCGTTTTTTGTCAGCGTGTTCTTCCCGGGGCGCGGCGGCCTGATCATGACGGGGCTTTATCTGTTTGGCATTGTTATGGGAATCTTGGTAGCCTTCCTATACCGAGCAACATTATTTGAGGGAGAACCGGTTCCTTTCGTGATGGAATTGCCTAATTATCGTTTGCCTGGTGTGCGAAATGTGGGACAGCTGCTGTGGGAAAAGGCAAAAGATTTTCTGCAGAAAGCATTTTCAGTTATACTGGTCGCAACGGTAGTAGTTTGGTTTTTGCAGAGTTTCAATCTGCGTTTGAATATGGTGTCCGATTCTTCGGACAGTATGCTTGCAATGATCGCGCAGATATTTGTGCCTGTATTAACACCGCTGGGACTTGGTGATTGGAGAATTGCTACCGCATTGATCAGTGGAGTTATGGCAAAAGAAAGTGTTGTTTCCACGTTAGAAGTTTTATTCAGCGGATCAATCAGTACAGTGCTTTCACCATTGACGGCCGGTTCACTGCTCGTATTTAGTCTGCTGTATACTCCGTGTATCGCAGCGATCGCATCTGTAAAACGTGAGTTGGGCGGTAAATGGGCTGTCAGCATGGTGATCTGGCAATGTATCGTTGCATGGGTTGCGGCCTTTGCGGTATATTTGATCGGTGGACTATTTTGAGGTTGAAATTAGTTGCCAACTTATAGTGTATTGGGAGAAAATAGTAAAAAGGGGGAAATTTATTTATGAAAAAGTCAGTGTTAAGTATAACACCAAGTGTTCACAAGAGCACGATCGCACCGGAGATTTATGGACAGTTTTCGGAGCATTTAGGACGCTGCATTTATGACGGCGTTTATGTTGGAGAGGACTCGGATATTCCGAATACCAACGGCATGCGCAATGATGTTGTGGAGGCTCTGCGTGAGATTAAGCTTCCTGTACTGCGCTGGCCGGGTGGATGCTATGCGGATGAATATCATTGGAAAGATGGCATTGGTCCGAAGGAGTCCAGACGGAAGATGGTCAATACAAACTGGGGCGGTACAGTAGAGGACAATAGCTTTGGTACGCACGAATTTATGGAACTTTGCGAACAGATCGGCTGTGAACCATACATTGCTGTTAATATGGGAAGTGGTACGGTGCAGGAGGCAGCAGAATGGGTAGAATATATGACGGCAGAGTCAGGATCAACTTTTGCAGAGTTACGTGCAGCGAACGGTCATGCAGAGCCTTGGAAAGTAAAATACTTGGGTATCGGCAATGAAAGTTGGGGCTGCGGTGGCAGCATGGACGCGGACTTTTATGCCAATGAATATAAGCGGTATCAGCAGTTTTGCAAAGAATATTCCGGCAATAAATTATATAAAGTAGCTTGTGGACCAAGTGGGGATGATTATGCATGGACGAGAGAGCTGATGAGTCGTATTAACCATCAGCACGCCAAAGGGATTAGTCTGCATTATTATACCGTGCCGGGCGACTGGGAACACAAAGGAAGTGCTACGGATTTTACTGAGCAGGAATATTACACAACGATCGCGAAAACGTTAGGGATCGAGGAGGTCATTGATGGTCATTTGAAGATTATGGATGAGCTTGATCCAGAGCATAATATTGATCTTATTATAGATGAGTGGGGAACTTGGTATGATGTGGAGCCGGGAACGAATCCGGGATTTTTGTACCAGCAAAATACGATGCGTGATGCGATCGTAGCCGCTTTGAATTTAAATATCTTTAACAAACATAGCGACATGATCTCAATGGCAAATATCGCACAGGTTGTCAATGTATTGCAGGCGATGGTGTTGACAGAGGGGGATCAGATCGTTAAGACGCCAACTTATGATGTGTTTGCTATGTATAAAGAACATCAGGGTGCCAGTCTTGTGCAAAGTGCGGTTGATACGTTGCCGGTAGATCATGATGGAAAAGTGATACCATCACTTTCGGAGTCGGTGTCTGTGAGTGATGATGGAAATATGACGATTACGCTTGCGAATACTTCGCTGAAGGAAGAAATACAGGTGATCTGCCGTTTGGAAGATAAGAGCCAATTTAACGGACGAGCAGAGATTGCTGTGCTTCAGGATGAGGTGCATGCGCACAATACTTTTGAACAGCCGGATCAGGTGAAGGTGCAGTATCGTACAGAACATTGGAACGGCAGCGAGCAGACAGTTACTTTGTTACCGTGCAGTGTATGTCGGATTTATTGTCCGATTGTCTGAGAAGGGAATGTAGATTTAATATGTCTGGATCAAATATGCGGATCCCCTGTGTACGCTGTCTGCTACGGGAAATGGATGAGCAGACGGCACTACAGCAGGTGTTGGACTTTCAAAGAAGTGTCCCTAAAATGGAACAGGCTGATCCGTCGCAATATGAAACACGCCTTGCGGTATGCAAGGCGTGTAAATGGCTTAATAAAGGTACTTGCCGAAAATGTGGTGCTTATGTGGAAGCGAGAGCCTTTCGGTCAGATGCACATTGCCCGCTGGGGACAAACATGTGGTGATTGTCAAACTCGGTCATTATATCACATATCAATTAGCCTTTTTATCAAACTCGCAAATCCGCTCTTTCAGAGCTTATTCGCTTGTTTCACAAGCTTATTTGCTCGTTAATGAGCCCAGAAAAACAAATGTCTGCTTCGCAGCCGCTTGTTTTTCTCTGAGGCTCATTATATCATAGGATGAGCCACCGCTGCTGCAATCGAGGTGTCTACAGGATAGTACGGGATCAGCGTTGTCTGCACGGCATGGTACAGATCTGATTTGCCCGGCCACACGGTTGTCAGAACATTTCCGGCAGCATCGAGCTGGTGATACCAAGAGCCGTGGACATGATCCAATACCTGTTCATCCAAATAACGGAGAAACATTGCATAGTCATCGGCATACTGCTGTTTGTGAGTGACATGCCAAAGTACGGCAGAAGTATTGATTGCTTCTGCAAGAGTCCAGTGCATGCGGTCATGAACGACAGGGTTTCCCTGCCAGTCTGTAGTATAGACGATACCCGGTGCACCGTCTGCGTTCCATGCATCTTTGATCGCCCTCTGATAGAGAGATTCGGCAGCAGTCACATATTTTTCAATCGGAGTAGTATCTTCCGCTGTATTTTTCATCGAATATGCCCATTGCGTGATCAATCTTGCCCATTCGATACCATGACCCGGTGTTGCACCATAGGGTTTGAACGGATCGTCCGGATGATCCTTGTTACAGTCCAGATCCGGTGTCCAGTCTTTTCGAAAATGTTCCGGGATACGCCAGTCATTATGGTTAGCCCATGTAAGAACATGATCAATAATACGTCCAGCCCGCCGGCGGTAGGTTTCATTGCCTGTTGCATCCGCAACTGCTAAAAACGCTTCCACCGTATGCATATTTGCATTAAGCCCACGGTAATCATCTAATATCGTAAATTCTGTATTCCAAGTATCGCAGGAGAGTCCCTCTGTTTCATTCCAAAAAAATTTATCGTAAATTGCTAAAGCATCCTCTAGCAATGACTGCGCTGCAGGTCTTTTCGCTAAAACGCCGGAACAGGCTGCCAAGATGACAAAAGCATGCGCATAGCATTGTTTGGCTGGCAAAGGAGTGCAGTCCGCTTGTAATCCGGCATACCAGCCACCGTTGGAGCGATCATGCAGTTCACCACACAATCCCTGCAACGCAGCATCGGCAAGCAAACCATAATCCGATGCAGGTTCTAATAAAGAAGCGATGCTGTAGACATGTGCCATGCGGCTCGTGATCCAAGTTTCACGCGGACGGTCTTTCAGCGGTGTGCCATCATCGCCGAGGTAATAGGAACCACCGCCCGGTGAGGGAAACTGTCTGCCAAAGGAAAATAACGTGTCGCGTATTTCGGACAGAAATTGACGGTTTTCCGGTGTGTCTATGGTGTATTTTAAGGAGGTAGTGTTGGTCGTTATCATGAGAAACTTCCTTTCTATATAAATTAATGATATTATATATACTTTACAGGCAGAATAACACTTTGTAAAGGAGCGAAAGAAAATGGCATTATATCAAGCAACTATCGACGATAAACCATATATTATGGCACTATATACAGAAGCCATCGGAAGCGAAGGCTGCACTTGGAACGAAGATTATCCAAGCGAGGAGACTATGGACAGCGATCTTGCCCGTGGAGATGCATACGTTTGGAAAGACGAGACGGGAGAACTTCTGGGAGCAATCTCTATCGACGATGATCATGTCGTGGAAGAACTGCCTTGCTGGTCTGCGCAACTACAGCCCGCTGCAGAGTTCGCCAGACTGGTCGTACGTGAGGATGCCAGAGGACAGGCGATTGCCAGAAAAATGATTTTGGCAATGATGCAGGTTGCCGCAAAGCGTGGGTGCAAAAGCGTGCACTATCTTGTCAGCCCAGGCAATCAGCGAGCGGTACACTCTTATGCACATCTGCATTTTACACTGTGCGGGGAAGCAGATCTCTTCGGAGAACATTGGCTCTGTTATGAAAAACAACTATAGCCAAGCTAACCTAACGGCTGCAAAATAGTTATTATTTAGCGCCTTAATATGACGAACAATAGACTGTTGAAATGTTTATGTTTTCTTGATCTTGATATCGTTATGCGCAAGAAAGTACGACATA
>ERZ772818.2609-NODE-2609-length-13376-cov-38.715712_pt1 | contig 13376 bp, 11 predicted proteins | sample MGYA00580837_ERZ772818 | MGnify/ENA primary metagenome ERZ772818 (study PRJEB29015, sample SAMEA2737671) | human gut metagenome | biome: human gut; feature: human-associated habitat; material: faeces | place: China | collected 2012 ...
GCGTAGGTTGTTTGCCAGCAGTCCGAAAGCCAGTTCCCCAAGTTCCAGCGGTCTGCCCTTGAATGTCATGGCAAAAGCATGAGCCTTATCATCACGCAGTTGCATTTCTGTCCGTTTCCAACTGCCGACTTCCTCAAGCGTCTTATTATGTTTTGAACAGACTTCCTTATCCTTATCATAAAAGCGGTAGGACAATCCCGATTTACCAGCACCGATATAAACAGTCTTTGCGGTGTCGAAATCATCAAACTTGCTTTCATCAAAGTGGTAGCCCTCACTATTCGAGATAAATTCCTCTTTTTCGCATTTCTTCTTTATCTGCTCTATGGTAAAAAATGGCTTTTCGTTTTTATCGTCAATGGCAATATCAAGCCTTGTGAAGTGGAAGTTATCCCGTCCGTATCTTCGCTCACAATGTTTGAACATATCCCCAAAGGTATAATTCCTACTGTCGAGAATACGGAAAATATCATCACAACCTCTGCCGGTCATAACAAGATAACAGCCTAACCCTTGTGGGTTGTCCTCTGTTTTCCTTGCGTCCCCCGATACATAAATATCTCCAATCTGCCAGCGTGCTTGATAGGTTTTGTATTTAATGCTTGCCGGATAGACATTGAAAATATCAGTCGGTAAACCTAAAATGTGCATGATGATATCTTCAGCGGTTGCAGTATCAAATACAATACTGATGTAATCAATCTTAACGGATAAATTTTTGTGTGTAGTTATAGTGCATTACTCCTTTCGTATGCCCCGTTTTTTGCGGGGTAAAAATCGTGTTTTTTCCTTTATTTATCACAGTTTCTAGGTACTATGACATGTATGCGCAGGGCGGTGTTACATATACGCCCTTTACGAACGCCTAAAGGCGTTCCCTTTCTTCCTGTGTCTGCCCCGTTCTTAACGCTCACGAGCCTTGTAAGGCTCGTGGCTAAACGGAACAGCCCAGTCAGAAACCCGATTTTCAGTCTGATAGTCCATGCCTATTCATGCTATCAAAGTGAAAATATCTATTCTATATGCTTACTCAAGCGTGTGATTGACCCTAGCGTGCTTAATCACTCTATCTAACACGATAATAACGCCATTAGAATTACTTGTCAAGAAGTTTTTGTTGACTTTTGGATATAGATTAAGTATGATATGCTTATAAATGTCAAAAAAAGCAACGAAAGGAGCGGTTATACCAAGTTATGGAGCATTATGAAAAGAAAATCAGTTTCTTAGGAGAGAACATACAAACCATAAGAAAATACAGAGGAATGAAACAACAGGAACTTGCGGACAAAATCGGTATCAATATGCAGAGCCTTTCCAAGATTGAACGTGGTGTGAATTATCCTACCTTTGATACGCTGGAAAAGATAATGGACGTGCTGGGTGTAACGCCCAATGAATTATTATCGGGAGAATGGAAGTATGTCGACCACACCGAGCCATATATCATGGATATTATCAAACGGGAACAAGACTTCAATGTTTCTTTAGATTATCTGTCTGAAAATGAATTTTTTGAAAATGAAAACGAATACAGATTTTACATGGAAACCATATTGATTAGATACATCAGTAATTATCTTTCTAATGAGGTTGTAGAAATTGAAGAACTTATGGAAATCAAACAGTTGATACAACGACAAAAAATAGAACGCATGATGAAAGTGCATAAGGAAATGCGAGGGTTAGACCGATACAGAGAACAGCCGAAAGAATACAAATATCACAACCCTTATGATGACTGGATATTCCGTCAACTTGCAGATATAGATAACAGAAAAAATATTCCTAATACTTCTCCACAAGTAGACTTTAATGAGGGAGATTATGAAGATTATCTAAAGGCGAAATGGAACAGAGGTCTTTAATTTCCTCTTGCATGGAAGATACAGCAAACAAAAAGCCCAGTAAAGAGTGCAAAGCACCACCAATGGTGGCAAGGCTCTTGACAGGGCTTTTTCTTTTCTGTGGTGGGTAATCAAGAGGAAGAAAGAAAAAGTGTGTATGTTCAATGCAGAAAATATTTAAAGGGTATGTTGATTTTTATTGTGGTGGATATATGGAACTGTTATAATATGGGCATGAAGAAAGCGACAAATCGGAATTGGGGTGTGACACATAATGAAACATATTATTGAAACAGAAAATTTTTTTGTTTGTATTGAGCCTGAAATCTTTGAAGCAGATATAAATTTATCAACAAACACAATACTTAAAATTGATGTTAAAAGTAATGGCTTTACAGCGAGTACAACTATGGATATAGATATAAAGGACTTGGCTAAACTTGGAAAAGATTTATGTCAAATCTACGAAACTTTGCAAGGCAATGCAAGACTTGAGGAATCTTATGGACAACATATGTATATGTCCTTTGTAGGTAATAACAGAGGACACATTGCTATTAAAGGTTATCTCCATAAGGGCGATAGAATTGGCTCGGAACAAGTCTTGGAATTTGAAAATGATGTTGACCAAACCTGCTTGCGACCATTTTATCTTGAATTATTGAGTAACTATGAAAAGTATTTATAAATGTAAATTCCAGTTTGAAGTTGTAAATCTATGTTAACTTAAGATTAGAGGTAGAAAATGAATACCGTTATTAAAATCAACAAAAATGAATTAAGCATTGATAAAAATACAATTAAGTTTAATTACGACATAAGAGACATCAAGGTAGTTGATAATCAAGTTATTATATTATTATCAATACCATTTGGTGTTGATGAAATATCTAATATATATGCAATTTCTTTAGATTGTAAAATCATATGGAAAGTAGAAAATCGAAAGCCTAACAGACGTAATTTACCATTTGAAAATATATTTCTTAACAATAGAATACTGACAGCAACAGATTTTTATGGTAAAAGATATTTTATAAATATCACAAATGGTTTGATAGAAAAAACGGACATTGTAAAATAAGCATTTCAATCGAACATAAATAAAGAATGTGCAAACTAAAGTAACTTTGACTTGAATGAGGGAAATATGGAAGTAGTTAAAGAGAATGAAGGAATAAGACTGATTAAGTGTAAAAGTAAATATTATTTAGAATATGATGCTGGAACACATATGATAAAGAAAAAAAGAATCGAGATTTCTTCTGATGAAGCTAAAGCATGTGAATATGATGATGAAGAAATGTATCATACAATTCTAAATTATCAAAATAGGGGAATATATGGGGGAGATGTATAAAATAATCAAATTAGAAAAATATTGAAGCACATGCCTATTAACAGTGTCAAAAAATTCCAGTTTGTAGAACAGTATTAAATTATAAAATCACATTGAGGTGGCAATTATGCGATATAAAAAATTTTTATTAGGCGTTATAGCAAGCGTACTCTGTCTAGGACTATTAAATGGTTGTAGCGGTTATTCGCATGATTTTAACTCTAGTGAAGAAGCACAAAAATATATCTTATCCAAATTAAAGGACAAATACAATGAAGAATTTATCATTACAGAAGTGAAGAAGTACAAAGAAGAAAAAATAGGATTAAACTGGATTAGGGCAAATGTTTCCAGTAAAGAAAATTCTTCTCAAACTGCTACTGTATATACACGAAATACTGGACTTTTCGAGGATAGTTACCATGTTTATTACTATTCTGATGAAATAAAAGAACTTGCAACTCCTTTATTTCAAGATAAGCCTTTTATAAGAGGTTATCAAATTGAAGTTCAAGGGCATACAACCACAACAGAATGGAATGGTAAGGAAAGTGTAGAAGAATATCTGAAAAAAAGGGAATATGAAATAGAAACAAGTATATATCTTAATGAGGGAAAAACTGATAAAGAATATGCAGAAGAAATTTCCTATATCATGCAAGAAATTGTAGAAAGTGATTTGGTTTTTAATATTTCAGTATATACAAACGATAATAACCTTATTTTCTATTCTTTACCCGAACAACACAGTCAACCAGAGGTAGAAGTGATTTTGGAAAAAATGGAAGATGTTAAAAGACAACAAGAAACAAAAAAAGATTATAAGGAATGGAAAAAACAAAATAATGCAACAAATTCTGAGTGATGTAGTAATAAAGGAGTGAAAAAATGATTTACGAACCCGAAAATCTAAAAAATAAAAGAGCAATATATGAAAAAAGAGATAAATGGCTTATCCGATTAGCCTTTCTATTTTGGGCGGTACTACTATTTATTTATGTGAACATAGTAATTCCCTATGTAAAATCAACAATTGGTTTTTTAGGCATTATCGTTGGCGGTATTGCCGTTATTACTATTGTTTATTTCTTTATTGTATTCTTTGTTTTAATGCGGAGAGGACGTCAGTTTAGAAAAATGAACAATGATATTGTAAAAGAATATCAAGAAACCAAAAACGGAGAACTCTTTTTAGAAAAACTTCTTGCAATGGATATGAAGCCTAAAGATATGAAAGATGAAATGACATGGTATCTTAATATTGCAACTGCATTTAATGTATTAGGTAAACGAAATGAAAGCATTGCTTTGTTTAAACAATTAGAAGAAGTTGCAACAGAAAAAGATAAAGAATTTATCCAGAATAGTATTAAATTTGTGCAAGAACAGTTAGAAAAAGACGATACTCATTAAGTGTTACAATAAAATTAAGAAAGACGGGAGATAGTCAGATATTTTGTACTATCTCCCATGTTATTTTTAGTGTCATATCAAGGCTCGTTCAATCGTGGTAAATTCGTGGTAAAATAAATGGTTTTCTATACTTCAAAATACTTGAAAGTATAGTGTTTATGCGGATAATCGAAAATTAGATATAAAATTTGAAGTTAAATCTTTTATAATTTTATTATTTTCGTAGATAAATCTATCTCTACTCATTGTTACTTTTTGAGATGTTGTCGTTGCCGTTTGTTCTACCTGTTTTCCATTCCATTCATACGTTTTAATATTAGAGATAGAATTCCAAGCCTCAAATCCACCCGCAAAATCATCTCTTTTATTCACATTATCCGCATGTGCAATGAAACGGTTAAATGCATGGATTGAATCTGTATGCAACTTAGCAAAAGCTTCAGGCTTTACAGTAACGCTATATGTAATATAACAACTCTCACCTGGACTTAAATTGATTGGATTATTCTTGTTTCCAGATAGTAAAAAACTTCTAAAATTATCATTTTCACTCCATTCTTTAAAATTTGTATTATCGGTTGACCACTTTATATTGTATTGTGAAGAATCAACAGGATCATTATCATTATTCATATATAATTTGAATGAATTTCGGTCAAAATGAATATATTGTAATAAATCAGCATCTATCTCTGTGTTCATATCATGTTTTAAATAATCATAAAATTGAAAATTCTTAATCGTATAATTACTCGTAGCTTCATGAATTGAAATAAAAGACTTAAATGGAATTGTATATGAACCATCCGAATTCCTAGTTATATTTCCATTTACTGTTTTTGTGAATTGATTACTATAATCTATTTTAGGAGTAAATTCAGCATTACGATTTTTATCATCTACTTTTTTCTCATAAATATCTTTAGAACTTTTTGAATATAAAGATGCATTATTTTTTATTGTTTGACCACTTAAATTTGCTTTATCATTTAATTTCACATAATAAGTAAGTGTACGACTTTCATTTGGTTTCATATCTCCAATATGCCAAACAATGCAAGGATTTGTAATATCACTTACACCTGCATCAGGAATTTTTGTAGTAGCATCTGGAATACTCGCTTTATAAATTTTTCCATGAGTTGCACCACTTATTATTGTTTCAAATGGGTCTTTATTATTATCCTCACTAGTTAATGTAGTTTCTGTCGAACTAATATTCCCTGCATAGCTTACCAAGTTGGCATTTGAAGTAAACTTATCAACAACATACAAATCTTTACAACCATCCTTACCAGCTGTTACTGTCACCGTATACGTTAAATAATTGTTTACTTTGTCTACATTGGACATTTCTTTTTTCATATCTACACTACCAAATTTTTCTATACAATCTGGGCCATAATTTAAAGTAACCGTTTTATCTCCAACAACCAATTTTGCCTCTCCATTATTTTGATTTATTTTTGTTAAATCAATCTGACCCTTCACATAGAATGAACCGTTTAATTGATTACTTCCTTTATCTACTAAACCTTTAAGATAGGTTTGATCAAGAGTAAACTTCACTTTATTCTTTTCAATTTCAATTGTTCCTATATTCTTGTCTCCAGCTAAAAGAGTTCCATTTCCAGCCTTTTCGAAATCTCTCATAAAATCAGGAAGACTGTATAAAAGTATACCATTATGTTGTTCTAATAAGTTTTTTGTATTAATCTTGTCAAATTCAACTTTCAAATAAAGTTCTGTACTATTTGGTTTGGCATCTCCCTTATCCAAGTTTTGCCATTTGTCATCCGCATCTTTGTAATACATAAAAACGGATGTAATCTTATCTTTATTTGCTTCTGAACTTAAATCAAAAGGTTGTTTTGTAGTTTCTGTTGTAGTTTCTGTAGTTGTAGTCGTTGTTGTCTCTTCTTCACTTTCTTGAGATACTTGTTCATCATTATTTAATGTTTCTGACTCATTGACAATTTCTTCTTGTTCATTTACTTCTTCTTGTTTGTTACAATCATCCGTATGTGTATGCTCTTCTTTTTCGCAAATCAATTCATTGTTTTCATCATAACACTCAGCCGTATGTGTATGCTCTTCCTTATCACAAGCTAATGTTTGAGCTGGTAAAGATAATGCATAGACCGTACAAACAACCACAATACAAGAAAGTGCTATCATGATCCTTTTCCATTTTCTTAAGCGCGCTTTGTCTTTTAATAAACGCCTTAAATACTCTTGCACAATCACACCTACTTTCTGTTATTTCACAATACCTATTTTGTTCAAAGGCCAAACTGAAAATAATACCTTACCCTCAATTTGTTCTTTTGAAATATCCCCTATTGCAGCACTTCTAGAATCTATTGAACTCTCGCGGTTGTCTCCCATACAAAACCAACGAGACTCTTCTACTTGATGGGGAAAATCAATGTCTGTATTTCCTAATGACTCACTATCTACATACGATTCATGAATAGCTTTACCATCCACAGACACCTTTCCATTCACATCTATATCTACCTTTTGACCAGGACCTGCAATAACACGCTTCACCAACAACTTATTGCCCTGCCAAAATGCTACAACATCTCCAGACTTTAATTTCTTTGTCTTTATAGACACCACAACCTGCCCATTTTCTAAAGTTGGATTCATACTCGAACCATAAATCTTTAATACAGGCATCCACAGTGTTGCCACCAACACAGAAATGGCAGCCACAACAACAAGTACACTCAAAGTCTTACGTAAATGCTTTAAATACTTTTCTCTCTCTTTTAATCGACCAAGCTCTTCTTTGACCTCCTCATTAGATACAAGATCACTTTCTGTTTGCATCTTATCAATGAGGTCAATTAACTCTTTTCGCTTTAAATGTCTTAAATCCCTTTTTTCCATATCTCTATCTACACATTAAGATTATGTTAAGATAATATATGCATTTCTACTTTATCTTAAGCAAATCTAACTAAATTCTTATGTTCACACAATTAAGCGAGGTCATTATACGCCTCATTGTATACGTTTTCAACGAGGCTCCTTACGAGGCTCCTTAAGTGGTGCACTCTATTTATGCTTTACTTATAGTATTTTTCTATATATGGATGAGTACCCCCCCCCGAGAAAAATCGACTAAAATGTACAAATCAATTACTAATTTATACAAATAAATAACCTTGGTTATATTTATAAAAAAAGGATAGTTATCAACTACCCTACTTTGTGAATTGCTTTAAATAGTCCATATCTAAAACAATAATTCGATTGTTTTTAACTTGAATGATATGCTTTTCTTTTAAACCACGAATCACTCGATTCACACTATTACGTGTTGTAATCCCACAAAAATTCGCAATATCCTCATTTGTGACCTGCAAATCAATAAATATACCCTTTTGTGTTTGAATGCCAAATAAACTCGCCAAACGATATAACCAAGAACATACCGCACCTGCCTTTGAATTCATGATCATCACTTGTTCTCTTGTTATAGCTAGTTTTAATCGATTGCGATAGTATGTATTTACATAATTTTGAAGATTCGCATCTTCATTAACTCGCTTATAGAATTTTTCTTTTGAAATACAATAAAACTCTGCTTGTTCACTTTCAATACGAATCTTTGGAAGGCAATCTCTAAATTGTATCAAACAATCACAATACAAACTCACCACATCCGGACCTTGTAAATAAGTAATATTAAATTCACGCTCATCTTGCATGATCAAACTTACTTTAACAATACCCTTCTTTAAAACATACATATTACTATTATTCAAATCTAAACATGTATGTCGATCTTTTATAAGTATAGAAACCTTTTCTTTTTCTAAACATTGTATGACACCATCACAACACATTTTACTCACTCCTGTTATCATTTTCATTGTATCATATTGTGGAGCATATATTATATCTTTGTCCATATAAACATATAGTGATATACTATTTATTGCTGGATTACTTTTAATTTGCATATCCAGTTTCCTATTTAAGTTGAACTAAGTCTCCACAAACTACAAAAAAACTACAAAATTTTAAATCTCATTGGTCGAAATAAATTACAATATGCGCTATAATATAGTCAAAATAAAAAGGCGAGGAATATTTGATTTAATATCAAGTAAAGACTTGGAGCGCTGATGACGCCATCGTCACCCTGGGCCCTTTTAAAAAAAAACAATACAGGGACAACGGTCATCCAAAAGAGGCACTTTATGTGCCTCTTTTGCATATTATAAGGAAAGGTTATAATATGTGGAATATTGATCTATCATTTTTTCATGAAAGCGCTCAAATATTTTTAGATGAGTTTGTTCATAAATATTACAGAATTTATACAAAATCTGGTCAAGTCTTTTTAGTTATATTTAAGTGGCGAAAACTCCATAGCTTGCTGTGGAGTTTTCGCCACTTTTTGCATTGTATAATGCGCATTAAAAATATATAATATATGTATAAATAGGTCGGAGTTGATATCATGGCTAGACCTAGAACGAACAATGTTCAGATCAATATTACCCTTCCTGGTGAATGGAAAAAACAACTGAAAAACCTTTGAATATATCCAAATGAATCAAATCAAAGTCATGAACAGTGGAATAAGAGTAAATTAAATACATGTTAAAATGGGAGATTGACTATACTTCCATGTAGAGATACAGAAAACAATCGCTAATGTGCTAAATGTAGTGCTTGATTGTAGAGTTCACTGCTCCAACAGAAAGACAGGAATCCAAAGTTTGAAAATAATGTACGATTCTGCATAATGTTGTCAGTTCAGAACCCTCACTGCTTGCGGTGAGGAGTAGTCAGATCTGTTAATTATAACAAAGACGCAAGAAATGATAATAGAGTATTTAATACTGAAATTTTAATTTCTGATTTTAATGAGGGGATGAATATAGGTATGGTGCAAAAAAATGATTCATCATTTAGTTTTAACAGTTGGCGTGTTGAAGATTCTGAATCTAATATTATGGACATGTATAAAAATCAGATTGTTGATTTAATTGATAAAATTGAAACCTTTAAAGATGGTGCATTAATACATACAAAAGCATTAACACTGAAAAATACTAATTTATGGAGACTATCAAGATTAGCAAAAAATTATGGAGTAACTATTGTAGAATCAAATGATTCCAACAAAATATATTTTTTATCGAATTATGATGATAATGATTTTGCTTTCGCATTTGAAGAATTAAAAAAAGAGAATACAAAATAAAAATGTACTCTCTTTTTCATGCTTTTTTAATTTAAAGACATTGAGCTATTGGCCCGCTTTCTCTTTTAATATCTCTATAATTTGACTTTGAAGCTTATCCATATCGATTGGCTTAGAAATATATCCATTCATTCCCGCTTTAAGTGCCTGCTTTTTATCCTCATCAAACGCATTCGCACTCATTGCAATAATTGGAATCATATTCTTTTCTGGAATCGACCTGATTTTTTGGGTAGCTAAATACCCATTCATATTTGGCATTTGAATATCCATTAAAATAAAGTCATACGTACCAACCGGTTTTTGAATCACTTTACCAACACATTCCAAACCATCTCTTGCCAAGTCTACATGTAAGCCACAATCTTCTAATATAATCTTCGCAAATTCAGCATTCAATTCATTATCTTCTGCTAGTAATACATGTTTACCTTCTAAAGAATGCTTAGAAACTACAAGATCCTCTTGTTTCACTTTATCTTTTTCTTCATTTCCAAGCTTATGATCGATTGTAATTGTAAAAGTACTGCCCTTACCAAGCTTACTCTCAACATCAATCGTACCACCCATCATATCTACTAGTTTTTTTACGATTGGCATACCAAGCCCTGTACCAATAATGTCACCTGTTACTTCACGAGTAAATGGATCAAACAGAGTTGGAATAAAACTCTCACTCATTCCAATACCCGTATCTATGATTTGAATTTGATATGTACCATAACCCTCTTTTGAACACTCAAGCTCCTTTACATCCACTGTGACATGACCACCATTTGGTGTATATTTAATGGCATTGCCAATCAAATTCACTAAAATTTCCTTCACCTTCGTACTATCACACAACACTTGTTTATGTTTTATATCGATTTTTTTATCGAATACAATCTCTTTTTCTTTGGCCATAGCACCAAAGACATTCGATACTTCTTCAACCATATCCACAATGGACTCACTACTTTCAACTAACACACTTTTACCACTTTCAATACGAGCCATATTCAATACATCATTAATAATGGAAAGTAACAAATTCCCCGATTGCTCGATCTTCTTTTGATAATCCACCAAAACAGGATCTGAAAGCTGTTTTTTCATTAATTGATTATATCCAAGAATCACATTCATAGGCGTACGAATATCATGCGACATACTATTTAAGAAATCCGTCTTGGCCTTACTCGCATTTTCAGCTTGAATGTAAGCCTTTCTTAACTCTTCCTTTTGAAGACGCTCCTTCTTAATCAAATCATCAATATCTCTTGTACCAATCACAACCGCTCTTGTACGATCCTTTTTCTTTACATAAGAAACACAAGCCTGATAATATAAAACACCCTCATCCGACATATATTCATAAGTAAAAGAATAATCTTCATTGGTCGATTTCAGTTTTTCAAATGAAAGTTCTTCTAAAAAATTTTCTCTTGAAGCATCCGAAACCAAATCTTTGGCATAAGCCGGTAACAATTCAGTCCAACGATCATGATAAGACCGACAAAAATCCGCAATACGCTTACCATTACTACCCGCTTCACGATACGAATAGATTTGTCCTTGATCTAACTCCACTAAAAGTACAGAAAAATAATCCTTACTAATTCCTTCAATAATCTCTCTTTGAAGTTCTAAAACATTTTGCTTTTTACAAACCTCATCCATAGGACGAAATCCCATCACAAAACGAAAATGGTGCTTTTCATCATATAAACGAATTGCTCTTGCATATAAAGATTCATATCCATTAGAATTCGGATAAATCTGATACTGCAATTCTACCGTCTCATTTTTAAGAAGTGCATTCATAAAAGGAACGGGAGATAAAATATCCATAAAATCTTTACACGACTCTTTTACCAATACACGATCATAGAAATCACGTAAACAACGTGTATAATTCATCTTATCCTCACTTGAAAAATCATCAAACACTCTATAATTATACATCTTGCCATCATGCTTAACGACAACCATCGTATTCTCCATTAAGTCACCCATGATCACAGTCGAATATTCCATTGTAAGGGCTGTAAGCATTTGATTACGCTCCTCAACCCTTTTTTCTTTATCTAACATAAAACTTGTAACATCCGTAATATTTCCCTGGAAGAAAAATGTGGAATCTTGTTTTAAAGCCAAATAACAATCCGATACCCAATGATACCCATCCTTACCTTTCAAACGAAAAACCACATTCTGACAAGTACCAACCTTATATTGATTCCTCAACAAATCTCTATCCTTTTCGAGATGAATTTTATCATCAGGATGTAACATATTCACTAACTTATTATCAAATTTAGTTTCAATTTCTTTTTGCGTCCAATGTAAAGTATTTAAAAAATCATCGCTCATAAACAAAAAAGGATATCCCTCTTTATAAGAACACCTATAGTATCCTTTAAGCAACCTATATACTTCATCCAACTCCATATTATTCTTCTTTTGACGCTTAAAAAATTTCATATTATACCCCGAATTTCATGTAAACCCTTACAAGTATAATAACAACACAAACTTCATTTGTCACGATAAAATAAAGAAATAATTACACGGTTATATTTCATATTTTTGTTGTATATTATTTAATCCTTTTTAACGCATTTAAAATACTTTTAGTTATATTTTACTATTGTGTTCATTTTAAGCTATGTTATAATTTATCCGTTAGATAAAAATTAAAGATGCCCAATCTTTTACATCTAACACTTTTCGACATGAGGACTAGCCCTTCCCAAAAACTAAACATAGCTAGTTCTCTATTTTTTTTGCATTTAGATGTTATAATGAAATTGGCTGAGTACTAATCCTTAGCTTGTAACCAACTTAAGCTGACAAATCCCACATACTTGTCAGCTTTTTTACTTCTCTTAATATCTAGTAAACAAGTAGTATAAACCAGTTTATCATAAATTAATTTATCATATATAAATATACAAATTCAAAACAATACTTCTGCTTTACATAATCCACTTCAGAAACAAATACACCATATGGACGCACATAATAGACAAGATCCCCTATATGAAATTTTTACGCACTTTAGCGCTTAATCAATACAATTGATTTCAACAGTAATCCCTTTAATTCTACCTGTTATGAAGCTTCACCACCTTGACGACATAATAAAAGCACCAATCAACTCATGACTGATGCTTACATGATCATATATCCAGTTTTTTAAGAATTTCATCCAAATTCCGTTTACCATATACAATACGAAGAATGTATATTATATTTTCTCCTACATCCAGAAGATAGTACTTGATACAATTTCCAACCAATTTCTTTCGCACATTTTCAATTTGTAAAAATTCATTGTCAACAAGAGAACCACTTTCAGGAAAAGCTCTTGCTTCTTCAATAGTATCCTGCAACTTATCTACGAAGTCGGATGCAGCCTGTGGATTTGCAAGATCAACTGTAATATATCAGACAATCCCATCTAAATCAGATTCCGCTCTTTTGGTCAGTCGTTATCCAAATTTAGATGCCATACTTGCTCCTAATATTAGAAATTGCAGTGTCTCCATCTACAGTATTTCCA
>ERZ772818.2617-NODE-2617-length-13358-cov-5.481470_pt1 | contig 13358 bp, 10 predicted proteins | sample MGYA00580837_ERZ772818 | MGnify/ENA primary metagenome ERZ772818 (study PRJEB29015, sample SAMEA2737671) | human gut metagenome | biome: human gut; feature: human-associated habitat; material: faeces | place: China | collected 2012 ...
AGAGGTTGACCATCAGCAGCGCCTTGAGAAACTGTTTCCAGTCCATCTCCTGCGCGGGGTCGATACCGCACACGCGGTAGACGAACCGTTCGACGGGAGCCATGAAGTCGAGCCACGTGCGCTCACCTCGGTATACTTTGGCAATGTAGCGTCCCAGCGGATAGCAAAGCACCACCAGAGCCACCCATTGCAGGATAACGCCTAAAATTTCGGTATTCATTTATTTGCGTTTTTTCGGGGTCAGACAATCAGAATCTTTCGGGTTTTACGAGCACGTACATCAGATAGACGAATCCGACGATGCTCAGAATAAGCAGTCCTGTAAACATTTTTCATCAGATTTTTTCAAACCAATCCACACATTTCGAATAAAACCAGTAACACAGCGACCCGAGGGCGCACAGCAACAGGAACAACACAGTTCCATTCATCTTCGTTCTTTTTTTGAGTTAGACAACAATTTCGTAAAACCGCAAAGCATCCGGCACAGCAACAGCATTGCGCCGCAGAATATCAGGATCAGGATCACGATTACCATGTCGATTTCTTCTTTCGGTTTGTGTCCAAAGGAATACGAAGGGAGTGCCAAAACAGGAATTTCGGCACTATGCGACTAATTGTCAAACAGATGCGACTTTGGCATACCTGCCAAAAAGAACGGCCGCCCTATCAAAATGATAAGGCGGCCGTCTCAGAATGATATGCCTGGCGCCGGCGTCAGGGCTTCATGCCGTAACTTTCCAGCTTGCGGTAAAGCGTGGCGATGCCGATGCCCAGCAGGCGGGCGGCCTCGGCCTTGTTGCCTTTCGTGTATTCGAGTACCCTAAGGATGTGGTGCCGTTCGAGGGCGTCGAGGGCCATCGAATCGGGGGCTTCGTTCCGTCCGGCTCCGGTTTGGAATTCGGGCGGAAGCGTATCGGCCGTCAGCGTGCCGCCCTCGGCCATGATCATGCTCCGTTCCACGATGTTGCGCAGTTCGCGGACGTTGCCGCGCCACGTGTGGCGTTCCAGCGCGGCGATATAGGTGTCGTCGATTTTCTCGATCCGCTTCCCCATCTTGGCCGCGAACTGTTCCGCGAAATGGCGGGCGTACTCCGCGATGTCCTTTTTGCGTCCGTTGAGCGACGGCAGCTGAATGCGGAACACCGAAAGCCGGAAAAAGAGGTCTTCGCGGAAATTGCCGGCGGCGATCTCCTTTTCGAGATCGCGGTTGGTGGCGGCGATGATCCGCAGATCGACCTTCGTCGGACGGGTTTCGCCGATTTTGATGAATTCGCCGCTTTCGAGTACGCGCAGCAGCTTGGCCTGCAGCTCGACGGGCATTTCGCCGATTTCGTCGAGAAACAGCGTTCCCCTGTCAGCCTCCTCAAAAAGCCCTTTCTTGTCTTTCGAGGCGCCCGTGAAACTCCCGGCGCGGTGCCCGAACAGTTCGCTTTCGAGCAGCTCCTTGGAGAAGGCCGAACAGTTGACCGCCACGAACGACTCCTTGGCGCGGGGACCGGCATGGTGTATCGCCTGCGCGAAGACCTCCTTGCCGGTTCCGGTTTCGCCGGTGAGCAGGACCGAGGTGTTCGTCGCGGCGACCTTGCGCGCCAGTGCGACGGCCTGCCGGAGAGCTTCCGACGAACCGATGATGCGGTCGAACGAATGTTCGTCGGAGAGTTTCTCCTCGAAGCGGGCCAGCCGGCGCTGCATCTGGGCTTTCTCCGCGGCCCGGCTCAGCAGCGGGAGTATCTTGTTGTTGTCGTCGCCTTTGGTGATGTAGTCGAACGCTCCGTTCTTGATGGCCTGCACGCCGTCGGGGATGTTGCCGTAGGCCGTCAGCAGAATCACCTCGGCCGACGGCGCCGTCTCCTTGATCTTCCCGACCATCTCCACGCCGTTGCCGTCGGGCAGCTTGACGTCGCACAAAACCACGTCGGGATCGTACTGCCGGAGCATTTTGAGACCTGCGGCGCAGTCGGGGGCTTGTGCGACCTCGTAACCTTCAAGCCCGATGATCCGGGCCAGAAGTCCGCGCAACTGTTGTTCGTCGTCGATAATCAGAATCTTCGCCATATGTTTTTTTCGGTGCGGTCACGGGATGAGAGGGACCGCATTCGGGGCAAATATACGCATTTATCGTTTTTTTCGAGACCGGACCGGATTTATTTTGTCGGACGGACGAATGCGGCGCGGATTGCCGGAGTGTGGCGTTCCGGGTGGATAATGTTGCAGGAAAGCGGCGTGAAATTGCGCAATTTCAGGCGGTTATTCGTATCTTTGGGGTGCAATTACGAAATCCCGCAATGAGGAAGCTTTATTTTCTGTTCATGCTCCTGCCGGCGTTGTCTTGGAGTGTCGCCCTGAGGGCGCAGCGGCTCGGCGTCGAGGTCACGCCTGCGTGTCCGACGGTATTTCAGGAGTTCGAGGTGGCATACACGGCGGACCGTGAGATCGAGTCGATCGCGCCGCCGCGCTGGGGTGCTCTGACGCTGGTCCGCGAACTGGGACAGTCGCACGGCTCGCAGCTGTCGATCGTGAACGGCGTCCGGACCGACTCCGAACTCTTCTCTTACCGCTACCGGGTCCGTTCGCGCGTGAGCGGCGAGGTCTTCGTGCCGGGAACGACGGCCGTCGTCGGCGGTCGCGAATGTTGTTTTGAGCGGAAAAGGATTACGGTGCTTCCCGATTCGGCGCATTGCGAGCCGCAGTGCCGGCTGGAACCGGATTCGGCGGCTATGGCGGCCATGGGCGGCTGTATCGTCCGGCTGGTCTGCGATCGCAAACCCGACAAGGCCGATCCGGTGCTGGTGCTGGACGATACGGAGACCTGCACCCCGTTTTCGACCGCTTATTCCAGCAGGAACGGGCGGGAAGAGTGTATTTACCGATACCGGATCGACGTGGACACCCCCGGAAAACATATCCTTACGCCGCGGCTGTCGTTCGGCGGAAAACCGTTCGAAGCCCCCTCTTACGTCGTCTGGCTGAAAGGCGAAGCCGGTCCCGAAGGTACTGAGTCTGCGACGCCCGGCCGGAGGCGGATCGTATATGCTTTTGCGGGCGTGCTTCTTTTTTTGTGGACGGCGATTTTCGTGCGCGATCATGCACCCGCCGCAGGCCGTAACGCCGTCGTTTCCCGCTTCTCGTGGCAGGTGTATTTCGTCGTGGCGGCCGCCCTGCTCTTTATCGGGTTTTGCGGCCTGTTCATCTGCGGTGCCGTCCGGGCGGAGGGAGCATCCCGGCTGCCGGTTTACGGCGTGACGCTCCTGATGCTGTTCTGTGTCTGCTGGCTGGTGTTCGGGGAGCTGAGACGCTCGGCCGTGAGATTGCGTATCGACGGCGACACCCTTGCCGTTACATCGTTTGCGGGGCTGGGTTTTACGCGCAGGTACGATCTGAAAAGTTTCGACGCCATCACTTCGACGATACTCGTCAGCCGGGGCGGCGCGTACGAATACCGTTATCTGATGAAGGCCGGCAGGCGCGTCGTCCGCGTCTCCGCGTTCTACCTCAAAAACTATGACGGATTGTGCGAAGCGTTGTCGGAGCACTGCGTTTACAAGGGCCGCCGGCCGATGAATCTCTGGCTCGAAATGAAGGAGATTTTCCGCTGAGCGGACTTGCGCCGCGGTAGACCCTGCGCACCCGGCCGGGACGCGGATACGAAAAAGCCGGACCTTTTCAAAAAGGTCCGGCTTTTCCGTTCGCTGTCGAGGGTCATGCCTCGGCGTCGGTTTTCGAATATTCCGAGAATTCGCAGCCGAAACGCTCTACGAGCATGTTGTCCATCTCGTCGGCCCGCAGTGCGAGTCCGACGATGTTTTTGCGGATTTCGTCTTCCGATTCGTCCGTGATGTCGGCCAGATGGATGCGGTAGGCGATGTAAATCTGCCGGCCTTCGATTCCCAGCTTGTAGGGGCCGAAATCCTCGCTGAGCATATAGTCCAGTACGTTCTCCACCTCCTTCTTCGGCAGCAGGTTGATCGGCGAGGTCGAGAAGAGGTAGTTGCCGTCGTATACGAAGATGCGGATTTCGGAGCTGCCCTTGTGGAAGAGCCACGAGTCGTATCCGTCGCGCGCAAGCACCGGATTGACGCCCATTTCCCGAATTGCGCTTTCGACGAATCCGCCCAGCGGCGAAAGCTCGCGCTCGTCGAAAACGCCTTCGGGCAGCTTGTCGCCGCACGAGGGGCAGAACTCCTCTTCCTCGCAGATCAGCTCCTCGCAGCTGCCGCACTGCACTTGGAATGCCGTGCGGTCCAGCTCGCCGAGCGATTCGAGCAGGCCGTGGAGCGTTTCGACGCGGATGCCGAAGCCCATGTTGTCGGCCTGCGTGAATTTGCTGACCGTCACGCCTACCACCTCTTCCGCGTCGTTCAGGATCGGACCGCCTGAGTTGCCGGGGTTCACCGCGGCATCGGTCTGGATGTAGTATTTGCCGTCCATCAGCTGTTTGGGCGACGATACCGAACCTTCGGTGATCGTGAAGGGCATGCCGTAGGGGTATCCCGCGACGTATACCTTGCGACCGATGGTAAGCGAGTCGTCCGCTGCGAGCGTCATTTCGGGCAGCGCCGAGAAGTCGCCTTCGGCGGCCAGCAGGGCGATGTCCAGCGCCGGATTGACCAGCACGACCTTCGCCAGATAGGGATTGCGGTCGTTGTCGTGTACGGCGACGGTGCGGTACCCTTCGACCACATGGTAATTCGTTACGAAAAGATCGTAGTTTTTCAGGTAGAAACAACTGCCGGAGCCGCCTGAGTGGGTTACTTTGAATACCGACCTGTAGATATTGTTATGTTCCATGGATATACGGATTTTGAGCTGTTATTTTTGTTGTCCGAGTGCCTGTTCCATCATTTTCTGCTGGAATTCCTGCGCCAGACGCATGTATTCGGCCATGTCGCCCTTCATCAGCGCCTGCTGCATGGCGGCCTGCATCTGAACGATCTCGCCCTGCATGGCGGCGGCCATCTGCTGTACCTGTTCCACGGCTGCGGCCGCGGCGGCTCCCAGCTCTCCGGTCTCCTCCTCGTCGTCGTCCGTCGTCAGATCGTCGTCCATCACCTTTTCGAGCGCTTCGAACAGAATCTCCGACGCCTCCTCCATCGGCTTTCCGGCCGATTTGCGCAGCGCATTGGCGATCACGGCGTTCAGGTCGTCCTGCACGTCGTTGTAGAAGTACATCTCATAGAACTTGTAGAGTATGCGCACCGCGCTCCGTTCGTAGTTCTCCGCTTCGATGGCATCCGCGGCCTCCTTGTAGACCTCCTTGAAATTCTCCTGCACGTTGTTCAGCGACGAGCGGCGTTTGGCCGAAACCAGCGTATCGACGAAATAGAGGTCGCGCGCCAGCTCTTCGCGGGGCATCGCCAGCAGGCGTTCGAGGAACGCCTTGCCTTTGGTCACCAGCTCGGCTACGGGCAGCTCCTTGTCCATGTCGTCGACGGCCTTGTCGAGGTCGTTCATCAGCTGGCCCTGCGGCTGGGCGAAATAGGAAATCTTGTAGAGCGCGATGTCGATCACGTTCCATGAGTAGCCGTATTTGCGTTCCGCCTCATACTCCTTCACGGCTTCGAGCGTCTCGCGGCAGGTCTGCCGCACCGCCTCGTGGATTCGCGTCACCTCTTCCTCGGAATAAGGCGTCACCTGCGGTTCGTAACTGCGCTTGGCACCGAATTTGGCGCAGAATTCATCGTCGTAGCGGTCGCCGATATGGCAGATGTTGCGCAGGATGAAATAGAGCTTGTGCGGATGGCTCTGCGAGAGCGGGCACACGTATTCCATTTTCAGCTTGTCGCCCTCCTTGCGGAAGCGCGGCAGCATCAGCCGGTTGATGTTCAGGTCGGCGACCTGACGCAGCATGGCGACGCGGCCCTTTTCGGGCAGCTCCAGAAAGTCCGCGCTTATGTGCAGCTTCCCCTCCCCGATGCGGATGTTTACCAGAATCGAACCGTGGGGAATATGGAATTCCGTACCTTCGGCGTTGCCGTATTTCGTGCGGAATTCCGGGTTCAGGTGATCGAGCAGCAATCGGAACGCTTCGAGGTGTTTGCCCTCGTTATAGTTGTCGATAGCCTGCTCATAGGCCTCCGTATTGACTTTGCTCTGCGTGGAGTTCAGTACCGGAGCGACGAATGAGTGTGTAGTTTTCATAGTTTTGGTATTATCGGAATGTCCCGGCGGGGCATCGGGATATAAAATTAGAAAAAAAACGGGAAACTTCCCGTTTTTTCGGATCGAAATCTCAATTTTCTTCGATCGTGAGCGTGCCGTCCGGCCCCACGGTCACTTTGGCTTCGTAATATATGTACGAGGTTTTGCCCGCGCTGCTCTCCGTTTCCTTGCCGTCCTCGGTGAAGCGGACGATGAACGAGGTGTGCTGTTGGCCCGGTTTGCGGTTGCGGTTGAATGCGGAATTGCCGGCCGGAACCTCCTCCTCGATTTCGTAGCGGCCTACCGATTTGTAGGAGTGTCCTTCGGGAAGCATCGTTTTGGCTTGGGCGATCTGGGCGGCGATCCGAGCGGGATCGAGTTTCGACAGGTCGATGCCGACGGTCGTTTCGTATTCGGGAGCTTCGAACGTGCTCTGTACGTCGCGCAGGTCGGTAGGCTCCAGACCGTTCATGTAGTAGCTCTGGCTGAATGCCTGATCGTCCTTGTTCACCAGTTTCACCGTCACGAGGAACAGGTTGTCGGAGAGCGTTTCTCCCTCCATGATCGAAAGCGAGTAGATTTTGAATTTGTCGGTGTCTACGCTCTTTTTCGTCAGTTCGATGGCTTTGGCGTAGCTGGCTTCGGCGTCGGTCGGATAACCGGTCAGGGTGGAACAGGACGGGATCGTTGCGGCCGCGGCGACGGCTGCGGCGAGGAGTCTGATAATTGGGCGCATTGTCATATTCGTTTGAGTTTTGTTTTATACGGTAAGTTTCAGCGGCGCAGGCTTCCGTACGTCGTGCTTGCGGACCGTCCGGAATTGCTGGCCGGCAATGCTATTTGTCGAAAATGGACTTGAACGCATCGAACGCCTCCGCGTTTTCGAAAAACGCGCCGCGAATGACGTGATGATCGGCGGGCAGCGAAATTTTGAATTCGTTTTCCTCCTCGTCGAATTTGGTGTATTCCACCTCTGAAAGCAGGAACGACTCGTTGACGACCTCTTTTTTCCGGACGACGGGAATCGTCACCTTGCCGCCCTCCACGGTGATCTCGCCGCCTTGGGCGATGAGTTTGCGGGCCTGCATGATTTCGCGGACCGTGAATGCCAGCAGCGCGAGACCGCCGATCACGAAGATGATCGTGACGGCCGTCGGGCCGAGGATGCGCATGCGGCCGATGCGGATGCCGAAGGGATAGACCAAAGGTACGACGACCATGCCTGCTCCGATGGCCAGCGAGGAGACCGAGCCGCTGAACGGGTTGCTGGGGGTGTAGTTGAATTTCTGCATTTTTTTCTATGAATTTGGGATTAGTAAATCTTGCCGTATGTCTCTCCGGGTCTGCTGCGGGAGCCGGATTGCAGGGCTTGTTTCGTGTGCAAAGTTAAACGCCCCGCGGCTATTTCCGGAGGTTTGCAGGGGGATATCGCAATGTACGGGGCGTTTTTCAACAGACTGACCGCCTGCTGTTTCCATTCGTCGGGGGCGGCAGCCGGGGGTATATTTTACAGCCGCGAGAGGATCTCCTCCAGCGTCGAACCCTTCGCGGAAGCCAGCTTCTCGGTGCGGATGCGCTTCAGCCGTTTTTTCACCGAATCCTTTTCCAGACAGACGACGCTCGCGATTTCGGCCTGCGACAGGTGCATGCGCACCATACAGCAATAGCGGATGTCCTCCTCGTTCAGCGCCGGGAATTGCCCGCGGAGACGGACCGTGAAATTGTCGAATACGGCGTCGGCATGGGTGAAGATCGTCTTCCAGTCTTCGTCCGACATGCGGCATTTCCTGCTCTCCCCGCCCTGCCGGACCTGCGCGATGAAACGGCTGTTGAGCTGGCGGAAAAAGGTCGTGCGCAGGTGTTCCTCCTTGCGCCGCATGGCGTCGAGTTCGTTTTCCTGCCGCAGGATGCGCTTTTGCTGGGCGAATTCCCGCAATTTGGCGCGGTGCCACATGCGCAGTCCCAACCATGCGCCGAGCAGCATGAGCGCCGCGCAAATCAGAATCGTCTCGTAGACGATGCGTTCGCGGTGCTGTTTCTGGCTTTGAAGGGCGGCGTTCTGGGTTTTGAGCTGTTCGTAACGCCAGAGTTTGCGGATATTGAGCACTTCGGCGCTGTGCACCTTCTCGTCGATCGAGTCCTTGAGCCGGATGTACTGCTTCAGGGCTTCGAGACTTCTTGCCGCGTCGCCTTTCCCCTCCCATGCGTTCGAGGTGTTGAGCGCCCATAACGCCCGCGAGGTGAGGTGCGTCGTGTCGGCGCACATGCGGCGGGAACTGTCTGTCAGCTCCAGCGCCGTGTCGTAGCGGCCCGTGCGGTTGCAGATGTCGGCCTTGGTGCTCAGCCATGAATACCGGGTCCATGCCGGGGCGTGCCCGAACCCCTTTTCCCAATACTCTTCGGCCTTGCGGTACTCTTTCCGTTTCAGGGCGCTTTCGATCAGCATGGCCCACTTCGGGGAGGTGTTTTCGGTTATGCCCTTCTCTTCGGCGAGCCTGAGCGCCTTGATCGCATAGTATTCCATGCTGTCATAATTGTCCAGCCCCATATAGGCGTGCGCCATGTCGCCGAGCGATATGCACATCCAGTCGTAACGCTCCATGCTGTCGGCGTAGGCGTACGCCTGCTGCGCGTGACGTATCTTCTCCTCGAAGAGATGCTGCTGGCCGCAGAATACGCCGAGCCATGTCTCCACGACGTAATGCCGCCTCCACTCCCCTTTCGGGGGCAGCATGTCGCGGCTTTTGAGCAGCAGCGTCATCGCCACCTCCGGCTGCCGGCGCTGATGGGCGATCTTGGCCGCATAATAATAGGCCTTGTGCGCTGCGGCGAAATCGTCGGTGTGGGTGCGGTAATAGTCGAGGGCTACGTCCGAAAGCGTGTCGTCGATCATGTTCTCCCCCGCGAGCCACCGGGCTTGGGTCAGCACCAGCGCATAATGCGCATAGTTGCGTCGGGAGAGTCTTTTCTCCGGAGCCGGAACGCCCTCCAGCAGCCGTGCGGCGCTGTCAGGGTGCTCCATGACGATCGCTTCGGCGTCGAGCAGAACGCCGGGAACGGGCTGGCAGCCTGCGGCTGAGACGCACAGGAACAGGAGGATGGCGAGGCGGATGCGGTGCATGGTCTGTTTCGTGTTATGTGGCTCAGGGTGTCTGCCGTACCGGCTTTTGCGTGCGCAGGAGATGCTTCGTCAGGAACCTGCGCACCGGTTCGTCGTACAGTTTCAGGCACAGGTATGCCAGCAGCACGGACCCGATGACCAGCGCCGCTGCGCCGGGCAGCGATTGCGCGAAGGTCAGGTTCCCGTTTTTCACCCACGCATAGTACAGATAGATGAACGGATAGTGCACCATGTAGAGCGGATACGATATGTCTCCCATGAATTTGCATATCCTTGCGGTCGTCCTGTCCGTCGTCTTGCCCGACGCTCCGAGGTAGACGAGCAACGGAAAGGCCAGCGCAAAGCACAATGTGTCGTACAGCCCGTTCATCCAGTAGTTTTCCTCTCCGCCGATTCGCGGCACGGCCAGCAGGACGACGACGCCCAGACTGCATATCCAGAACGCCCCCTTTACCTTCACGGGCCTGAATACGCGCGACATCAGCAGTCCCGCCGAGAACGAGAACAACAGCCTCAGAGACCCTCCGGCTATGTTGTCGCCCGTCAGCGAGAACCCCGCGCATATGTCGCCGTAGGGACCCCATACGGCAAACGCCGCCAGTCCGCATCCGGCGAGCAGCACCAGCGCCGCGAGCGCCTTGGTCGGCAGCCTGCGGATGAACAGCGCATAGAGGATGTTGCCGATATACTCGTAAAACAGCGACCAGCTCGGACCGTTCAGCGGGAACATTTCGGTCACGCCCCGGATCTCCATGCCGGGCGTGGCCGGAATCATGCAGGCGTTCATCAGGGTCGCTGCCAGCAGCATCGTCACCGAGACTTTCGAGACGTCCCATACGGAGCAGCCCTGAAAGTAGAACATGACGGCCCCGATCACCGCGCCGATTACCACCATCGGATGCAGACGGATGAACCGTCGCGTGACGAACTCCCTCACAGTCATTCGTTTCCACCGGTCGTCGTAGGCGTAGCCGATCACGAACCCCGACAGGATGAAGAAGAAATCGACGGCCAGATAGCCGTGGTTGATTCTCTGATCGACGTGACTTGTCGCAAAGGCTTCGAACACGTGAAACCAGACGACCATCAGCGCCGCTACGCCGCGCAATCCGTCGAGTATGTTGTAGTGGGGTTTCGTATCTGCAAATGCCGCCGCAGAGACTTTTGTTTCCGACATGGGTGGTTGTTTTTGCTGTTGTTTGGGGTGAATTGGCTTTTACAGGATGCAAATATACGAAAAGTGCGGTTCAAATCGGTCATGAACCCCACTTTTCATCTCTTCTGCCGTATTTCGCCGGCTTCGCCGCCCGCTTTCGCCGCCCGCCTGCCGTCCGCTTTCGCCGTCCGTCTCCGCCCGCCCTCTTGCGCCCCTCCCGTTTGCATCCGCGGCCCCGGCGCCTGTTTCCCGTCGCCTGCTCCGCACTCTACCCCTGCCCCCCCCCGCTCAGCTTGCCGGGCTTCGGGTCTCCTCCTCCCCGTCCCGCAGGGCCAGCTGCTCCAGTACCGTCATCACACGGTCCGTCAGGGCCGCCATCGTCCGCTCGTCGTTGTAGCCGGACAATTCCGCGTCCGTGCACCCGTCGGGAAACGCCATCGCCAGCAGTTTGGCGCTCAGCAGTGTCAGGTAGATGAGCGGAATGACCGGCGCCGTGCCCATCCCGTCGCTCCGCACCGTGATCCGCTGCTGCGGAACCGCCAGACGCCCCGGTTTCCGGCCTTTCTCCCCGGCGTTCCAGAGCACGTTTTCCTCGGCCTGCGTGACGTAGAGATTGAACGACGTCTCGTTCACATACTCCGCCCGGTCGGCCCATAGATCGACGCCGCAATCGTCGGCCGACGCTTCGGTCTCGACGCCGCAGTCGGGCATGTCGCACATGATCGCCCGGATGATGATGTTCTTGTCGCTTAGCTCCGCCGACCGCAGTTTGCTCAGCGCCGCGGTGCAGATGCCCACCTGCGTTATGTAATAATGGTTGATTGCCCGCAGGGTCTTCTCGAATTCGGGGTCGTCTTCGTTCATCGCATGGTTTTGGGGTTGAAAAAGGGGCGGCTCCGACCGAACAAGTGACGCAACTTCACTTTAGGAAGAATTCAATGCGGAGACCGCCCCGGCTGCCAGATTTCAGGGACCGCTTCCGGCGCAATGCCTGCCGGCTGCATCCGGAATGCGGGATTGTATGTGTCGTTCAGAGAGCCTTATGACGCCCGCCGCGCCGGATCGTGCGGCGTGAGGGCGTTCCCCCGCTCCCCGGCCCAAAAACGGACGTCCTGCCGCGCAGAACCTTGCGGCAGGAACGTCCGGCCCGTATTGTGCCAGAGCAGTAAAATATAATGGGGATTTTGGGCCTTCGGGTAATTCCGGAATCGGATGCGGCGGGACATTTTCTTCGGTTTTCGTTGGTGTGAATCCGCGCCCCGCAAAGGCATAAAAAAAGCAAGGGACGCGATAACATTCCTTACTGAAGGTATTAGGAGACCCCGAATGAGAAATGTACCGCGCCCTTGCAAGTCCCGTCCTTACGGACGGAACAAAACAAGGGCTGGCAACATTTATACCTCATTCTCGAAAAGTTCCTAATTTTTCAGTAAGGCATAAAGAGTTGCTGCTCTCTATATGTTATGTCCGTCGGCTATGCCGAATTATACAATTGCAAAGTTAGCATAATTTCTGCATACATTAAAGTTTGGTCTACAAATATAAACAAAAAAACGAATTTCCCCTTTATGGGGTAATGAAAAAGATTGAAATGGTGATTTTTTTGTAAAAAATTCAGCGAACTGAAACCGACAAATCCCATATTAGTAAATTTGGTCGCTCAACGAATGCGTGAAATTCGGGAACAGCATGACCATACACAAGAGTATTTATCCAATAATACTCACTTAAAGATATGGGATTATGAAAGTGAACAAAAATTCCCCTCATTAGGATCGATTTCTAAATTCTGCGAATTTTACGATATTTCTTTGGAAGATTTTTTTGCGGGAATGACCTATCCAAAAGGACAAAAGAAATAATGTGATTGCAAAAATAATAACCGGGCATCGGAGCAGTTTATAACTCTGATGCCCGGCTTGTTTTATCCGCCGTTTTGCTTGTTATGGCAAACATTCTGCCCGTCTTCCGTATTTTTCGAAAAAAAGAAAATGGTTGATAATCGACTGATTATCAACCATTTACGAGAGCGGAAAACGGGACTCGGACCCGCGACCTCAACCTTGGCAAGGTTGCGCTCTACCAACTGAGCTATTTCCGCATGGCGTGTTTCGCAATTGCGAGTGCAAAGGTAAACAAAAAATCCGAAACTCCAAATTTTTTCTGCGGGTTCTGCGGATTTTTTTATTGCGAAACCGGCCTGAATGCCCTTATCTGAACACCCGGATGCGTTCGTCCAGCGGTTTGAACGTCTTTTCGCCCGGCTCGCCCGCCGGAGTGCCGAACGGCATCTGCGCTATCAGCCTCCACTCTTCGGGCAGACTCCAGCGTTTGCGCACCTCGTTGTCGATCAGTGGGTTGTAATGTTGCAGCGACGCGCCGAACCCGGCGTCTTCGAGCATCGTCCATATCGCCAGCTGGTGCATGGCCGAGGTCTGTTCGGACCAGACGGGGAAATTGCCGGCGTAACCCGGAAATTTCTGCTGCAGGTCGCGGACGACGTTCGTATCTTCGAAGAAGAGCACCGTGCCGTATCCCGCCGCGAAACTGCGCTCGATTTTCTCCTCGGTGCGTGCGAACGCATCTTCGGGAACGATCGCCCGCAGCGTGCGCTTCACGATTTTCCACAACTCCTCGTGGTGTTCGTGCAGCAGCAGCAGCACGGCGCGCGTGGACTGCGAATTGAAGGCCGACGGTACGTGCTTGATTGCGAAGCGTACGATTTCCTCTATTTGTGCGTCTTCGACGGGCGATTCGGGGGCCAGCGCGTAATAACTGCGGCGGTGGCGGAGTGCCTCTTTGAATGTTCTTTCCATAGCTTGCGGGAAGCCTGACGCACCAGCTTGTGCAGCTCCTGACGGGCGGCATCGTTGTTCACGGCCTCAGCGCGGTTGAACACGATCAGCTCACTGCGGGCGATCTTGTCCAGCAGCAGGCTGC
>ERZ772818.2623-NODE-2623-length-13350-cov-9.367582_pt1 | contig 13350 bp, 22 predicted proteins | sample MGYA00580837_ERZ772818 | MGnify/ENA primary metagenome ERZ772818 (study PRJEB29015, sample SAMEA2737671) | human gut metagenome | biome: human gut; feature: human-associated habitat; material: faeces | place: China | collected 2012 ...
TTTAGGTATAGAAAAAGTGAGGTATTTCGCACTTCCCAAAATCCACAACAACCCAACGAAAAAGAGGGAGTTTCCTCCCTCTCTCTTACACGAACCCCACCAGCATCTGAGTGCTGAAAGCTCCGGTTTTCTCAGACTTGATGTTTGCATAGACCTGATTGAATACCACAGTATACCCATCGGGAATTTGTACTCCAACCATATCCCGCTGAATATTGCTGATAGGATGATTATAACCTTCCTTGCTCATCGTTCCGGCAACCGGCATATATACGGGCTTGCTGTCAAGACATCTGCTCGAATTTCCTCCACAACCTCTAGGCACGATATAGCTTGTAAGAGGAATATAATGTGTGACTTCCGGCGTGGCACCCAGCGCGGATAGCGTGTTGAGTGTTAAAGTTTTCTGTTCCGGATAATATCCGTTTCCCGTTGCGGAAAGAACGAAATATCCTTTGCTGTAACAATCAATCGTCATCGCATAGTTTGCAACACTCTCAAAGTAGCAGTTTTTGAGCATCAATTCAAACTGTTCAGTGTTTACCGGATGATTGTGGAAATATGCGCTCACTCCCGAAACCGATCTGAACACACAATTCACAAACCGCAGGCTATCCGTACAACCTCCACCGCAACCCACTCCGGATCCCGTTGCCGTGTTGTAAAAGGTGCAATTGATAAATTCACACGTCGTATTCCGACAATGGTCTTCCAACGTCTGTACCTCGTAGTGTACACAATACGGTGCATTCGCGTCGTTATTTTTGAACGTCAATCCCGTAAATTTGCCCTGCCCAGCAGTAAACAGACACATATTAGGATATGCCGTATCAGTAGGCTTGATGATTGTTACATCACCAATGCCCATCAAATCAATGCCCGGATTCGGCGCGAGGTTAATAGACTCAGTGTACACGCCCGGATAAATCTGGATTGCAACTCTGCTTGTAGTTGTGCAGTATGCTTTCGCCGCATTCACCGCATCGTTGATATTGCTGTACATACAGCCACGCTTGCCAACTGTGATAAAAGATGGTTGCGTTTCAATATGGATGCCGTTTTTGTTGAGCGTGTCCAGAATCTGAGCAATCAACGGCGCATCATAGTCAACAATACTTTCAAGATTTCTGACGCTTGCTTCCAAGACAGAAATTTGTTCAGCCGTTAAATCCATCGAATCAGATACATTTTTGAACGTTGCAATAATCCAATCAAGATTGAGATTGTGTAAATTACTATACGGAAAAATATCAATCATTTAGTACACCCCCAAGCAAAATTTATTTATGAAATCGTTAAGAATGATGTTGTACAGATTATGATTATGCCTCATCGCGATTTCGGCTTCAATCATCTGTTGGTTGGTCGTTACACCGATGTTGCCATGTGCCCGAATATTGATTTCCCTGCTGTCTCCTCCCGTGTACTCGCTGGAATTGCTGTCATCTGTGTTGGAATTCCCGCTCGTGCTGTCAGTGTCAACAAGCGCATCATCATTGAAAGCAGCTTTCTTTCCGTTTTCTGCATGCGTTTCTGTGGAAGTGTTAGTCCCCTTCTCGGCAAGGTTTCTCGTGTAAACGTCGCTGTGCGTCTCCGTCCGGTCATAGTTCTCAATCGGACTGTACTCCGCATTCAGCGCGCTTTCAACCCTCTTCCAATCTGCAAGCCTTGATTTCGACCAACTCCGCAAAATCAGATTAAAAATAGTAGGGTTAGAATACAACACTTCCAGTTCCGCTGTTTCTGAAAAAATAAGGTTTCTCAGGGTTTCAGCGTCTACAGTGTCCGGAAGATAAAATCCGTCGAAAATACTGCTGTCCCAGTTATACAGTCCCAATACTGACAGTGTCGCTTGCATCTTCTTCACCTCCATCCAACGGAAAACGGAATTCCACGTCCAGCATGCCTATTTCCGGATATCTCGCTTTGGCTTTTTCAATGCCCTCGCGCATGGTTTCAAGCCACAACATACTTTTAGCTCTGGTATAAATGTCGGTCTTCGTCGCTTCTGCCGTGATGAGTCTTTCTTTTTTCTGTACGCTCAAATCGGGAATACCGATCTCTGCACGGAAAGCCGACTGGATGTTTCGCAAAGATTCCATCATCTGAGGCGCGATGTAGTTTTGCTGTAGATTCTGCGTGAAAAGCTGGAACTTGTCTTCGTCTGTGATACTCGCGCTCTTTTTGCGCGCGATGACAGCAGGTTCTCCGCTTGCAATCCGGTCATACATCTTTTTGAAGGTCTCCGCATCAGCTTTGTTTCCCGCGAATCCGATATATGCCAGCTTGCTGTTAAGAATGTTGGTTGTGATGCCTTCCCACGTCAGCGCCATCAAATCTCCATAATAGTCAACGATGTTGGCTATTCCTGAGTAGTCGGGCATAACTTTAATAATCTCGCAGTTGCGCCCAATGTCCAGCTCTCGCCCTCCAATCAATGGATTTGCAATCATGGCTTTAGTCGGACGGTAGAAAACGTTGTATCCCGTCAAATTGCATTGCTGAGGAATGACGCCGAATTTGTCAGTCTTGAAGACAGCAACATAGCCATAGCCCAGAAGCGAATAACGAAAATAATCCGCATCCCACCAATCCGGAAGAGTAAATTTGAAGACTGAAAGAACATCCTGCAAAAGGTACTGCTTGAAGAACCGGGAAAGACTCGTATTGTGGATATGCAGGAAAGACGGGTGTATCGTCCCTTCAACTGCGTTCATAAACTGGTAGCTAAAAGGCGGTTGCATTAAAATATCACTCCCCTCTTGAATTTAAATAGTAGCCAAATGGGAACTCCCAATCGTGTTGGATATGGATGCTCTGTAAAATAGTCAAACCATTTTTTCGCTCTGTCCGGTCTGTCCCCCGGGTTTCCTGCTCCAGATCTCTCATATTGCCAATAATACGCTTTTGCCAATTCCTGTACATCATCAAGTGATTTTTTCCACTCAGACCACTTGTACGAATATCCGCCGTTGCTGTACCACGTTGCACCACCATTGTAACCGTGTATGCACTCATACTCATGATACTCCATTTGTAGTTTAAAATCTGCCAATGGGTTGTCATCGGTTGCGCTTGCCAGCAATTGATAATTATCAAAAGCCCACTTGCCAAATTTAGGAAACCATGGAGACCAGTGTGGCATACCGAAACCGCCTGTTTGCGTCTGTGGGAACGTGACTTTTTCTGGATAGTTTGGATTCAGCAGGGTTTCAACCTCCCAGTTTCCAAGTGCTGCGCATATAGCGTTTTTCGTCCATCCAAGTCCAGACAACCACCATGCAAACCATGTTGCGTTTATTGCTCCCTGCTCGCTGATGCCCGTCGCGCTCGGAACATATGAAACGCGATATTCATGTGCATACATAGGCGGTTCATTACTCATAGAACAGCCCTCCGTTAAGATAATCGGTTATCATGTCATTTTCTGTCTGTGTCGCTGTGGTGGAAATATCTGCACCATTACATTTTAAGAATCCGGACAACGTTTGAATCTTAACTTCTTTGCAGTACGGTCTACCGAAATGGCTGATATCTTCATCCACCAGTATTTTAAAGCGCGCTTTTAATTGGGGATTGAACAGTAATCGTGAAAGACTTCCATTCGCGCCGGTCGTTGAAATATTGGGCGAAAGTGATTTTGTTGTACCAACAGCGGAATCTAAGAAAGAATTTCCCAGATTTTGGATAAACCCAGTTTTCGTGATTTTGTTTCCGAACTGCATGCCATAACCACTTACACCAATATTAAATAATCCGCTTACAAGATTAGCTGCCGCTGAAAAAGGCTGATTATTGATTTGGCTTATTTGGAGCGGGACAGCTAATTGAGTAAATGTATCAATTATAATATTTTTGAAACTTTCAAACGGCGAAACCAACAATTCCGCGCTACCTGTAATAAAATCTATTATTACACGTATATACAGTTTTGTAGTATTTGTTAATAGTTCTGCTGGTATTGCTATTTCTCCGAATGGCGGATATAGCAAAACAAATTCGCTGTAATCTGAAGTGCGTTGTAAGAAAGAACCGCGTGTTTCTGCTTGTGGATGTTGTGGAACATCAAAAACAGAATCAATTTGAGTTAACCCCCCGTTAAAAAGAGTGCTTGCCTTCTGGTTACTGAGTTCCCACCAACCAAATTTTATTTTATCAATATCACCACCAGCTGTCGTCGGTGGTTCAACCGGAAACCATAAACACGATGATATATATTGAAGCGGGTTGAAAAGCTCTTTTTGCAGATTAGCGGATATCTCGTCGATATCAAGCGTAAACCAACCGCTATCACCAAGCAGAAAACTTTTTAATTTATTAACTCCTTCGCTGTCAAATACATAGTAATTAACAAAACCACTGTTTGCTGTATCTGAATTTGCAATCCCGATGACAACATAGCCAGTATCAAAAGTCTTTGCCCATGGATTATTTACAGTTTTTGTAATCAAAGCCTCCCCCGAAAAACAAGGGTACAGCGTATCAATAATAGTTTCGTCGTAGTTGCTCGCCGATCTCAACACATACTGACTGCTTTCCCCGATCTCTGCCTTCCAGCTCGCCAGCACGTCAACATTCAGATAGCCGTACCAGATGCCTTTGTCGTATTCCCAATTATTTACAAAATAGTACCGACCGAATTTGCCGATATAAGCATAATTGTACTTTGCCGGATTGTCGTGCTTGAGCAAAATAACCGGATTAAGCAGATTAAAAGGTTCTTTGAACAGGCATTCAAAAGTTTCGTTTTCAACCGTCTGAGCGTCCGGAATTTTCGTGCTGTTCGGCTTTTTGCCGAACGAATACAAGCGAATACTGATTGCCATGATATCAACCTCCAAACATTTTATGAAGTAGCCAGTTTCCCGGCTACTTGAAAAATGCTTAATCCAGAAGGAAAACGACTCCGTTTTCTGTCACATCGATGCAGTAGCGCTTGATCATGTGGTGGAAAGTGTTGTAGTAGCGCGACTTTGCGTTAATCGGCGTCTGGTTCATTCCGTCGTTGATAATGTTATAGCCGATAGCGTCCCTGTCATACAGCACAGCGAAAACATTATCCTGCGTTACAGTCGTTGCAGACTTGCTTACATTGCCGGTAGCGGACAGTACAGGCGGGGTCATAACAATCTTCTGCGGTGCGTTGATGTTTTGCCAGAAGTTGACAGTCGAATACTGCGGGAATTTAAGCCAGTTGTCAAAGAAGCTTTCGCGCACCATCGTATCAATCATCGCGGACGCCTTGCTGTACATGATGCACCGCTGATACTCCTTCGGAGTATGCCGGAGAATCGTATATCCGGTAATGCCCTGATGGTATTTGACCGATCTCTCTTCCATCAGTCCACTGATTTCGCGCATGCGTGCCGCCGTCCAGCGGATGAATCCTTCAAAATTTGTCGGCTGATAAACGCTTGTTGCATCAAGTCCCAAACCTGTCGCCGCGTTGTATTCGGTCAGCAGGTGAATAACATTGTCAGTGTCGTTTTTGATCTTGCTCGCGATAAAGCTTGAAAGCGTCATTCGGGCAAGCTGTTCTTTTTCCTGCTCCATTTCGTTCATCACATGCATGCGAATCATGCTGAGGAACTGCGCCAGCTCTTCGGGCGAACGGAAAGCGGAATTAAGCTGATGCTCGAAAACAGTCGGCTCTTGCACATCCCACTTTTCCGCGCCCACATACTGCATCTGGAGAACCTTCGGGCGCTTAACCTTCCACTGGTCAGCGCTCGTGCCGTCAGCAGGCGCGTCATCGTATTCGAGATTATCCTGCGCTTCATCCACTCCGACAGGGGTCAGCTTGCGAACGGCATTGCCGAACGTCACGTTGTCCCACTGGAGAATGTCCAGATTCGATTTGTACGGGCGTGCGACAAAAAGCGAACGGTTAATCAACTGACTGATGGATTTCATAATCGGGTCTGTTCCCATCGACAACGCAACCTGTGCCATGGTCACAAACTGCGACGTGTCGCGGGGCGTTGCTGTGATATCTGCCGTCCGTCCCTGAGCATCTGCTACAATCTGGTTAAGGATTGTCGCGATGTTGTTGAATTCATAACTGTTTGCCATGTATAATCACCTCTTTCTCAGTCAAGGATCTTCGCCAGCAGTTCCGCCGCGTCCGGCTGTTCCGGCGTCGGGTTCTGCATGTTGTTGATGTTGTTCTTCTGCATCATCTGAGTGAGATTCCGGAGAAGCGACAGGGTTTCATTTTCTTCTGCGGGCTGAGGGTTTCCGGCAGGCGCCGGGTTTCCGGCAGGCGCCGGGTTTCCGGCAGGCGCCGGGTTGCTCTCAATCCCTGCCATTTTCATAATTTCCTGCTTGCTCCATCCTGCATTTGTCAGCGCGATGATATCATTGATTTTCACTGTGTTTCAACCTCCTCTTTATAAAAGCTAACCGCTTTAAGCTTTACATCCTGTGCAATCTCGCAGATTTCGACATCGGAATTGCCGTCGCTCTCTTCATACTCAATTCGCACAAAACTATGCACCTGTTTTGCCATTTAGTCGATCTCCCTTCTATATTTTTCGATAACCGCTGACAGCTCATCCAGCAAATAGTCAAAAGCCGTTTTACTGTCAAGCAAACTGTCATAATCTACACCTTTGAGCCGTGCGCATGAATCCCAAGTGCTAGTGTCGCTCTCAATCACACCAAGCTTTGGAGATGCCGCATTGATGATCTTTCCGCTATCGCTCATGATTCCAACGTGATACACGTCTCCCGGCTCTTTGCAGTAGTGGCGGTTCGCCTGTTCCTTCTCTGTCCATGGGCGAACCTTAAAGCAAAGATATCCGGGTTTTGCCTGATTAAGTGGAAGGTGATTTCCAACACAGTCCGTCCGGTACATGGTATTTGTGCCGTGATACGGTACTCGTCCACCAAGTCCGCTCATCAGATAGACAATCAATCCACTGCAATCAACCAGCCCTGCTTCCGCTTTGCCCCACTGATACTTCCAACCAAGCGTTTTTTTCGCTTCACGTACAAGGGTTTCAGCTCTCACTATCTGTGACATGCAGCACCTCCAAGATTCGAGACAGCACATTTGTGTTGTTGTTCAAGGCTTCCGTCATTTTCGCGTTGCTCGTCTCCATCTCCTGACGCATAGCGTCCATCTCGTCTTTATGGAGCTGGTCTGCCTTTGACCTATCGTAAAGGAGATATACGGCAATCGCAATCGGGAAACCAAGCGTCTGGATAAACTGTACAAAATTATCCATTATACACATCCTCTCACATTTCCACGAATTTTAGGGTCAATGCGCCATTCGCCGATGCCCGCCCAAAAAGCGGGATAAAGTGTTGGAGATCCGCTAGAAGTTCCCACCAAATATTCACCGCGCCGCGTATAAGTGAATTGTTCAGGGCGCAACGCCACAAGGCGCACATTGTTTTTGTATCTCCCTGGAGGAAAGTTAAAAACTTTGTCCTGCGTTTTCCAAATCAGCGTGATAGTAACTTTACCGGTTCTTTTGTCATAGCTCATAGATTCTGTTATGTACACACAGCCACCTCCTACATAATTTTGAAAAATGGTGAGCAGGGTTTCTTTAGACTGCCGTCTCTGTGCGCCCTTCCGGGGCTTGCATTGCACAACCCTGCTCGCCATCATAATATCAAAACTTTTCGACCTTGTCAAGCCTTAAATTCCGATGTACTGTTTAAATCTTAATTCACAATCATAATTTTCAAAAATGATTGCTTTTTTGTAATAAGAAATTCTGAACATGCCATAGCTAAACCTAAACGCTTGCAGGTCATCGTCATGTCGGTCGTAATACGGATCTCTGACCACTTTTTGAGAAACATAAAATCCGGATGCCGATCTGAGTCCATAAATACCGATTCGACCGACGCCGACTATCGGATAACATTCCCTCAGATTCAGCGATTTGATATTCTGCACACTTTGCGCAAAATCTGCAATAATGCCATTTTCAAACATATAATCATCCTGCGTCTGATACAGTACGGTTTCTTCTTTCTTCCGCTTTGAGATAGGGCTATCCTTGAGTCTGACCAACAATACATTATTTCCAAGGTCAAAAAAGTTGCTGTTGCTTTTATCCATCTGTTGCCAGCGTTTGACCAAGTCCCACCCCAAAAAGTAGGCATTGCCCATCACGTTCGGGTTTCCTAGCATAAAACATTTTACAGGCGGTTCGTTGTTAAGCTCGCGATTTCGGTTAATCGTCTCGTAAAATCTGAGGAATGCAGAAAATTCTTCTTTAATTGCCCTCTCTCCGGGCATTAAAATAAATTCGTCATAGACGATATATTCAATGTCGGAGAAATCCACACCACGCATTTTTGAAAAGGTTGAAAGCGCAACGCCTATTCCTATGGGGTTTCCCGTCGGAACGTTGCGCCCATCTTCGTCTACTTCGCAATCATAATATTTAACAAGATTTCTTTTCGTGACTGGTTGAATATTTCTCATCAAATCGCGGTTCAAACGCTTGAAGGGGTTTCCGTCTTCGTCGCTTGAGATTTCGAGTGCCGTTTCAAGCCGTCGCATGTAGATAAATTTCTTCCCGGTTTCAAGCACCTTTTTCAGCGCTCCATATGTCTTTCCGGTTCCCCAACCGCCCACAATCAGCATAAATCCTTTATTAAGTTCAAACAGGTAGTCAAAATTGACATATCCTTTATCATTGTATAATTTTTCTGACATTATATTCTTCCTTCTTTCTTCCAGCGCCCGTAAAGGCTAATGCGATTAAGCATTTTTTCATAATCGTCTGAATAGGTAAGTTCGTATGTTGTCGGTACAATCGCGACATTTTTTGTAATGTGCAGGTCGTGACCTTCGATGCACACATGATCATCTACTGTATCATTGTATACAGCTCTAGTGCCGCCAGCTTTTGACCAAATCATACCGGGCTTAAAATTCTCGATCTCTCCCAGCTCTTCTGCCGCAAAAGCCACACCTGTTTGCTCGTTGATCTGCTTTGTAACTCCCGATACTGTGACTTTGAGTTTCCCATGAGTGACGACAGCATACCTTTTCGCGCCCTGCGTGATAAACTGTTCATAATCTCCGTCATCTTCATACACGCCCAAATAGTGACGATTTCCTTTTCGATCATCGGCATAGGCTCCTCTTTTCAAGTCGATCTTGATACGGCTTTTATTGATACTGTCTATATTGACATCGCCTATATGCTTTATGCTATCTGTATCACAATATACGATTTTATCTCCGCATTTATCAATGCCCTCTTGCAGGGCTTTTCGTGCATACGCTGTGCAGTACACTCCCCACTGATACGGCAATTTTGCTTTTCTCAGCGTTTTGATTTTCTCTTCATCTGCAACATCTCGCTCTATATACTCTCCCGACCAATATTCAATCGTTTCCTGTAAAGGATTCGTCGCGCACATACCGTAAAGCGAATTCAGCAGATTTTTGGCTTTCATGTAAAAGTACTGGTTGTCCTCGTCTTCCAGTCCTTTCAACTTTGTTTTGTTTTCATAATATTCTTTAATGACTGCAATCATTTCATCTGGCAAATAGTCTTTTTCTGCAAACATAGCTTTTTCTATAACCATATTATCCCACCTGTACATATTTCTTATGATATCATAATCTATTTCTGTGATGGTCATCTGAGATATTCCGGCAGATAAAATTCTGCCGTTATCGGTCATCAGGTCAATATATCCTTCTCCGCACTTCTCGCCTCCTGTGGATCTCGTTTTTGCTAGGCTTATATATGGTATAGGTTCTTTTTCGTCTCTCAGCTCGATGTTCTTGAAAAAAGCTCGAAAGACAACCGCACAACCGTAACCTATATATCTGTGGACTGTTTCAACGTCTGCGTCTATCTGCTTAAACTCATATGGATATTTTTGATTTATAAGCTGTGCCGGATAACAACTAGCCATATCCTTAGATTTCACGTTTTCAAGCACCTTCCCCACATAATATCTATTCGCGTGCGTATTTCCACCGCGAAAAGCTTCGCGGAGAAGCTCATATTCTTCGAGCGATGGCAAAATAGACTGAATCTTCTTCATCTGCGGCGTTAATGCTTTATAACATTCCCTGCGCACATACCCTGTAGACGTTAAAGGTATAGTTATCAGATTATCATTATCTTTTTCCATCTCCTTTTTTATGCACTCCACAACAGATATCACGTCTGTTTTGCAATATGCGATTTCGTCATCTGTAAGCGGAGTCCATGGATAGCGCTTTTTGGTGTAGTCAAATACTTGTCCACTCAGCTTTTTATCCATGATGTTCATGGCTTGACAAAATCGTGCCAAGCTCATGTTGCTTTGAATGTAGCTACATCTGTATTCAATGCAACCGGATCGCGCATATATGGGTTTTCGTCCTGAGCGTAAAAAGACGTCTTCGGGCATAAACTCAAATATACCACTCAAAAACTGGAACTCAAAGCTCAGATTGTGAACATACACTGCCAAAACAGGCTTTTCTTTAAGCTTCCGTTCTTCCTTGATTGCCTCGCATGCTTCATCAATCACGTTGCAAAGCTCTTTATACTCTTCCCACGTTCTGCCCATGACGATCCGTTGATTGTCAAGGCTAAATTGCCAAACATACATGAAAGAATGATCTTCACCATGATGCATGATGTTCGTTGTTTCAATGTCGAAAGCGCAAACAAGCTCTACCACTTCCCGGCGGATTCTGCGGCGCTTATGCGGAACCAGACTCGCGCCCATTATGATCTTTTTTACGTCGTCCAGCTCCATACTTGTTTACCTCTTTTTCTTAAAATATTTGTTGGATACGGTTTCAGCGCTATACTCTTCAACCGTTTCGCCAAATGCCTTTTTCGCCTGAGCTATAAATTCGGCTTGCTCAGCCATATATTGTCGATAATCTTCAAGCACTTCTGCGACGGTTGCTTTCTTGCCTTGCTCATCCGGTTCGAGCTGATCTGCCATCTCTTTTATGTACTTTTCAAACTCATATTTGTCTTTTTCGGCTGAAACAGATTTTCTATAATTGTAATATTCAATCCAGCCATCAAGATTCTTTTTATTGATTATAGTCTCATCAACGCCATTACGCTTTAGCCATTTTCGAGCGCCTTTTAAAAATCCTGCTTTTCGCGGGTCTTCGGCGTAAATCTTGCGAACTTCACGATAACGGCGTTGACGTTCGCGCTGTTTGGCAAGCTTTCGTTCATGGCGCGCGATTGTAGCTTTAGTCGTAATCTTTGGGTCTAGCGCTTTCGCGCGCTCATATGCTTTGACGATCTGTTTTTCGGTTTTAAGCTTCGACGCCTGAGGCAGATTGACTTTGTACGTTGGCAAGCCTGTTTTTGCTTCAATGCGCTTTGCACGTTGCATGATGTTTTTGCGCAGACGTGCATACTCTGACCTAATATCCATATAACAATAGACGGGTTGCATCATGGCAACCCGTCCCTCCTTCCTTAATATTTCGGTCTACGCCTAGGAGCTTCCTGTTTTGGCTGTTCGTCCAGCTTTGTCTTCAAAAATTCGATTTCGTCAGCGACGATCTCGACTCCCTTGTGAGTGTTGCCGTCTTTGTCTTCCCACTCAGTCGTGTTGATTGAGCCACTGAGCGCGATCTTGCTTCCCTTCGTCAAGTAGTTCTCGACGATCTCCGCGAGGTTCCGGAAGGTCGTTACCCGGAAGAAATCCGTCTTCTGTTCGCCGTCCTGAGTAAAGCGGCGATTTACAGCAAGGTCGAACCTGCTGATTTTGTTCCCGTTTGTCGTCTTTACGGTTTCGGGATCGCGGGTCAGATTGCCAATTAAAAAAACCTTATTCATGCTTCTTTTCCTCCATATGCTCTTTATAAATTTTGTCAATGTCAAGGTTTACATATTCAACATCGTTGATGAACGAAAGCAGGGAATAACCCATGCCAAAGTTTTTTCTTACATATTTGTCGGCTTGCCTCTGATTCAGATGCATGCCGACAATATCTTTTTTCATAGTTTCGACATTGCCGTCCGAGAAAAAAACAATCTTCAGCCGACAGACCTTAATCCCGATCTTTTTACGCTGTGTGTACAATTTCAATCACCTCTATTCTCTGTTCAATAAGTAGTTCAGCTTCTTCGTGCGCCTCATCAGCTGAGGCGTATGACGTCGCGTCCCTGATGAGGTTCCCGCCATTGCGGTAGATGATGTGATACACTTCTTAACCTCCTTAAATGCCATAGTTGGCATAGCTGATGCCGTCGATTACCGCCAAGCGGTTTCCTCCACAATCTTCAAACGCAAAATCGCCTTTACCTGCCACCCAATCTTTGATATAGTCGATGACATAATACATGTCGTTGACAATCAAATCTTGGGTGCTATCAAAAAATCATTCGCTAAATCAGGGCTTTTAAGCATCCTGTTGTCCACAATATACATGTGGATTTCAACAACACGACCACTGTTCTTTTCGATGAGTTTCATATACTCCCTCCTATTGTTTCACGTGAAACATGTGTGTCAGCACCCAGCGGCGATGACTTGGGATTCATCGCCATCAGAATAGAGGACTACTTCTTCATCCTCTCCGAGAGACTGTAGGATGAGGTTGAAGAGGGGTAGAGCAGCTTCCTGCGCAACCTCAATGTAGCGGACGCAAACAGCGTCCTTAAAAATCCTGATAACCATGATATATGTCCTCCTTAATCAATCTCATAGTTGCAGTACAGCTCATCGTCGATGATAGCCATACGGTAGTCCGTATTCTGCACGACATGGAAACCATCCTCGTCCGCAAAATCGTTGATGCCGTCTACCCAGTCTTTAGCGCAGTCCTCACAATAATCGATATCATCGACAATAATAGACCCGTCAGCAATATATTCGGCTTGATCGTCCGAAAAAAAGTCTGCGGAAATGTCGTTGCCGTGGTGCATCTTGTCATTAGCCATCATGTACATGATGATATCGACGATGCGTCCGGAGTTCTTTTCAATGAGTTTCATATACTCCCTCCTATTCTTTCACGTGAAACATGTGTGTCAGCACCCAGCGGCGATGACTTGGGATTCATCGCCGTTAATGCACCTCCTCTCAGTAAACAGGGTTCTGGGTGTTCAACTCAAACTCTTCGCCATACGCTTCTAAATGATTCTGACAATACGCGTCAAAAAACGCTTGTTCACTGTCATGACCTTCTTCATGCGTCAACTCTCGGATTTCATCATCCATGAGTTTGACCGCTACCTCAAAATCAATCAACACACCGCACTGATTTTTAACGTACATATCAATACCTCCAAAGGTTACACTCCACCCATGCGCACGAGACGCCCGCCGCCCGTGTGTGAATGTTCTGTTCCTTTAACTGTATATATTATACCATATCCGGCTAAAAAATGCAAT
>ERZ772818.2624-NODE-2624-length-13347-cov-7.062067_pt1 | contig 13347 bp, 13 predicted proteins | sample MGYA00580837_ERZ772818 | MGnify/ENA primary metagenome ERZ772818 (study PRJEB29015, sample SAMEA2737671) | human gut metagenome | biome: human gut; feature: human-associated habitat; material: faeces | place: China | collected 2012 ...
ACCTCTTCTGCACCGTAATACATATTTAACATATTAAAACCTCCTCTTTTTTATGTATTCATACTAATGATATATAAAAATACTTTAAAGCATTGCGTTTGTGCCACCTGTGTCATTGTGCCGGTCCTATTTTTTTACTTTTATTCCAATTAACCTTCTTACAGCGTTAGGATATTCCTTGTTTCCAAATTTTCTACGTCTGACTTGTTCAACCTGTCCACCATATCCTATTTCAACTTTATCCGTAAAGCTCTTGATAAATGCCTGTTTCGGTAAAATTTCATAATGTCCATTTGAAGACTTTTCCTTTTGAAAAAAATAGTGTCTATAAGATTCATACAAATCTTCCCAGCTAATATAATCGTCTGTATCTCCGGTTACTTTTATAAGATTCTCGCAAAACTCTTCAAAAAAGGAATTTACTGTTTCGCCCAGTGCGGCGGCAGCAACTGCCTGATCGAAGTCGCCGGTGTTGGGGGTCATCTGGCGGAAGAACTGATTCTGTGCAGCATCGCCCTCCGGGAACTGGGAGCCTTCGTACCGTTCCGGGGCAACGCGGCCAATGCGGAAGTGGGTGTACCATGCCTGATCGCCGGGCTTGTAGTCCTTGGAGTTGGCAGACCAAGTATCGAGGAAACCGTCCGTGCTCATCTGGGCGGTACTGCCAGCCTCACCACGGCGGGGCTGGTCTACCAAGAACGCAGAGTAGCCGTTGCGCAGAAACAGATCGGCCCAGCCCTGACGGCCGTCCGGGGTGGTTATCCAGCCCATGCGGGACTGTCCATAGCCGTGCAGATAAACCATCGGCCAACCGTTGCTGTCTGCCGGGATTTGATACAGAACATTAGCGTGATCCACATGAGCGGTGTTGCCTGCACGGGTAGTGTCCAGCCAGTTGGTGGTGGCATCATAAGTGCCTGCCACCGGTGCCGTGACCGTGCCGCCGGAGGAGAACATTCCTTGCTTGGCAATCGTCAGCGGGCCGTCCGGGTTCAGGTTGTTCTTTACCCAGCGGCTTACCTTGCCGTTTGTCTCGTCAATGGAAACAGGAGCCGCTGCACCCGTCAGCGCGGAAGCGGCTGCACCACCCACCATGGTGGCGGCAAGAACTTTCAGAAAACTTTTGCGCGTGATCTTATTCATCTTCATTTACCCTTTCATCTGGTTCATTTTCCGCAAAAAAACTCTCCGCACCCAGCTACAAACTGCTTGAAATTTACTTCTGATCTTCCACGGGAGGAAACATGGTGGCGAATGCCGCCAGCTTATCCTCCGTGACCTCATAATACCGTTTATCCTTGTTCAGCGTGGTGATCTCCTGCATTTCTGCATCGGTCAGCGCAAAATCGAACACATCGAAGTTGTCGTGGATGTGGGCCGGGTTCTTGGAGCCGGGAATGACCACATTGCCTGCCTGAATGTGCCAGCGCAGAATAATTTGCACGTTGCTCTTGCCGTACTTTGCTGCAAGGCGTGTGAACAACGGCTCTTCCAGCAGGCCCTTGTCAGCGTGGCCCAGCGGATACCATGCCTGAATCACCATGCCATTCTCGGCGAGGAAGGCTTTCAGTTCTTTCTGCTGGGCGTAGGGGTGAACTTCGGTCTGGAGGATGGTGGGCTTGACTTCGCAGATGCTCAGAATTTCTTTGATCTGCTCCTCGTTGAAGTTGGACAGACCGATGGCACGGACTTTGCCCTCCTTGTAAGCCTTTTCCATCAGGCGATAACCGGCAACGTAATCACCGGCAGGCTGGTGAATGAGCAGCAGGTCGATGTAGTCGGTGTCCAGACGTGCCAGCGTCTTGTCCACAGCATCGGCATCGGTGTAGAAGGTCGGCCACAGCTTGGTTTCGAGGAAAATTTCCTCCCGCAGCAGACCGGACTTCTTCATAGCGCGGCCCACGGCTTTTTCGTTGCAGTAGGCGTTGGCGGTGTCGATAAGCCGTGCACCGTCTTTCAGCGCACTCAGCACGGCAGTTTCAGCTTTGTCCGGGGTCAGCAGGAAGGTGCCGATGCCCTCTGCCGGCATCTTGACGCCATTGTTCAGAGTAATGAATTCCATAATAAATAGCTCCTTTTGTATTTTTCGTTCCTTGATTACTTGCACTCGTTGAGGATGTCCAGCAGTTCTTCGCGGCTCAGCTTCTTGCAGCAGCCGCCGGTCAGCACGGTGGAATCGGCCACAGCCTTGAGGTCGGTGTCGGCAGGGACGCCCAGTTCTGCAAAGGTGGTGGGCATCCCGATCTCCTTGATGAAGGCCGCCAGAGCCTCCACGCCAGCCTGTGCCAGTTTCAGCTCGGATTTGCCCGCCGGGTCGATGCCCCAGACGTTCTGTGCAAAGCGGGCGAACCGTGCGGTGTTGGCCGGGAGCAGGTGACGGTACAGCACCGGGTGAATGACCGCCAGACCAGCACCGTGGTTGCAGTTGGTGTAGGCACCCAGCTGATGCTCGATCATGTGACACTGGAAGTCGGTGACCTTGCCGATTTTCAGGATGCCGTTTTCGGCCATAGCCGAAGCCCATGTCAGCTCGCTGCGGGCCTCGTAGTTGTCCTTGTCGGTCAACAGGACGCGGATGTTGCGGATGACGCTGCGCATGACGGCTTCGTTGATGTCATCGGAGAGGTTGTTCTCGTCCGGCTTGCCGAAGTAAGTTTCCATCGCGTGGCTCAGGGTGTCGAACGCACCGGAAATGACCTGCTTCATGGGAACGGACAACGTGTAGGTGGGGTCGAGGAAAGCAAAGTCGGCCTGTGCACCCCACAGGGCCCCCTTAATCTTCTTTTCCTCATGGGTGATGACTGCGCCGTTGTTCATCTCGGAGCCGGTACCGAACACCGTGACGATGGTGCCCAGCGGGATGAACGCAGTGGGACGAGTATGCTTGGTGTTTTCCAGCTCCCACAAATCTTCGTCTACCTTGGCCTGTGCAGACACCACCTTGCAGCAGTCGGACACGGAACCGCCGCCCACGGCAAGGATCAAATCCACATGGTTCTCACGGGCCAGCTTTGCACCCTCCTGCACCTTGGCGTAGGTGGGATTGGGCATGATGCCGGGAAACTCCACGATGCGCTTACCCTCGGCGTTCAGAATACCGACGATTTCATCATAGACACCATTGTGCTTGATAGAACCGCCGCCGTAGGCCAGCATCACGGTATCGCCGTAGTGCTCCAGCAGACAGCCCAGATATTCCTTCACGCCACCCTTGCCGAAATAAACCTTGGTCTTGTTTTCAAACAGAAAATTGTTCATAGCCGTTACACTCCTTTATATAAAACTGGGAAATCAGACGTTTTTGCCCATCTCGTAGGCTTCCTTCATGGCCGGGGAGGACATCACCTCGCCGGGCCGATATACGCCGGTGCCGTAGATGACCCCCTTTTCCTTGGCACCATTCAGGCAGGCGGTAAAGCCCCGGAAACACTCCAAGGTGCAGGCCATGGCAGCACGGTTATCGTCCGCGCAGGTCATGATGAAATAGAACTCCTTGTTCGGAATGTTCGTCCACCGGGCAAGGCTGCGGTCGATGATGATCTTCATCTGTGCATCAATGGAGTAGAAGTACACCGGGCTTGCCATCACGATAACATCTGCCGCCTGCATTGCGTCCAGAATTTCGCTCATGTCATCGTTCAGGGCACACTTGCCGCCGTGGTCGCGGCAGTAATAGCAGGCATTGCAGGGCACAATCTTCTTGCTGCGCACGAAGATCTTTTGCACTTCGTTGCCGCTCTCCTGCGCACCGCGCATAAACTCACTGCACAGCAGGTCGGAGTTGCCGTCCTTGCGGGGACTGCCGGACAAAATCAAGACTTTCTTCATTGGTCGTTCCTCCTTTGAGGTACTCTCTTTTTCTGGTTCCAGTATAGCGCAAGTCTGCATTTCCCGGAATCTCCATTTTGTTCACTTGTTTGAACTCAAAGGTTCAAACAACCCGCTTGACACCCTGATTGTAACACTTAGAGTCAGCTTTAGGTCAAGTGCATCTTTTGTAAAAAGAAAAAGCCACTGCATGATTTCTCATGCAGCAGCTTCTCGTTGCAGTGGCGTATCAGCGATACAATTCCTTGCTGGCTATTTTAGCCGCATCCAGAAAACGCTGAACGGCAGGCGTTGGATTCGGGGAGTGCAGGATACCATAGGGGATGCCGTAATCCCAATCTACTGGAATCACTTTCAGCAATGGGTGGACATTGGCCCAGCCCGGAATTGCCAGCAGCACATCGTTGGTGTTTTCGCAGCGGTTGAAGATGTCCATGCTGTAAAATTCAAAATCCACGATATTTACTTGTGGATGGTGCTGCCATAAATCATCCCGCAGTTCATCTACATAGTGGCTCCATCCACGGTGCATCAGCAGTAGATTTTCGCCGTACAGGTCTGTGATCTGCAAGCGGTCTTTTGCCGCAAGTTTATGATGGATGGAAACCGCGCAGTAAAACGGCCTGCGAACCAGTTCCAGACCGGCACATTTGCGCAGATGCAGCATCGTTTCATCAAAGATGCCGCCTACTACATCAATGTTCGTGCCGAGGTCCGCCAGAATTTCCCGTGCATTTTCCGGGGTGTTTTCAAAAGGCACAATCTGGAATTTGATGTCCGGGCAGATGGTCTGCACTTTCGACCACAGTTCCATGAGCAGCTGGGCAGGTGTCATGGGAGAGGAACCAATGCGGATGACGTTGGAATCCTCCTGCATTGCGTTCCGGGCACGAATGACAGAATCATGGCAGTATTGAATGATGTACTTGGCATCCTGATACATGGAACGGCCTGCTTTGGTCAGTGTTAGTCCCCGGCGAGTACGCTCGAACAGCTTGACACCAAGGGAATCTTCCAATAGGTTGATCTGCTTGATGATGGCTGTTGGCGTGATGTAGCTTTCCTCTGCCGCCTTGTTGAAGCTGCCTGCATCCGCCACACGGATGAAGGTTTCCAGCTGATGATTGTACATGAAAACACCTGCCCTTCGGAGATTTCTATAAGAATAGGATAACATCCGATTGTGTTAAAATCAAGAGGTGTTCCAGCGAGATAAGCGGTATGCGGTTGTAGCAAGCAGGGCATTCGTCTATACAAATGCTATTTTGCTTTGCAAAATGCTTGTTGGGCTGTGCCCAAACCCCATTTGTTCTGCATCGTGCCGATGCAGGCTACACGTTTGTTCCAAACGCTTTTATAACAAAACGAAGAGACAGACCAGAGTTCTTCTCCAAGGAAGGGCTTTGGTCTGTCGTCGTTTATTGGGACTTTGTTTTCAGCGCTGCTCTTTTCGTCTGTGCGGCCCGGCCACATAGCTGGACGGGGTGAGCGGCTGTTTTATCATCAAAGTTACAAAGAGAAATGCAGAGAAGGGGACAATCTTCTTCAGCGCAGACAGTATATTGAACACAACCATTTTTATTCAGCCTATTATAAAGGTATCGGCTACTGTGGAGCAAGGATATCAACCGTTATGTAAAACCGCAGCCCTCCGACTGCGGTAAAAATCAAAGATTGGATAGTTGCGAAAGAATCTGTTTACTGATGCTGATCAGTTCGTCCAGCCGGGCGCGCAAGTCCTCTAAATCGGCAGCATAGACTTGACCGTTTTCGTTGGCAGCTCTGGCGTACTGGTTCAGATTGTTGCTGCACATCTGCAAAAGATATGCCATCCGGCGCAGCTGCGGCAGATCAAGTTGCAGACAATATCCATCCAGAGCCATCTTACGCAGATAGGAACCAATGCTCAGAATGCCGCAGGATTCCATTTTGTTCCGGATTCGTTCCAACTCCGGCTTGCTGACCCGGAAGTGAAGCTGCTGGTCACGGCGGTCATTCATCGGGAATCACCATGGCGGTTCCTTCGGAACGGATGGCACGGGTAGAATCGTTGTTCATAGTCTTTTCTCCATTTTGATAAAAGAAAAAGACCCCATCGGGTCTTTCGTTGCAGTGCGGTTCAGCGCTCATTCTGTCGCTGCCGTTTGCGCTGCCATTGGTCCAGCAGCTTGATGATGGTGTCCTCCATTTGTTTTGGGGTGTAACTGCGGGGAAAATACTTCCGCAGGGTTTCGTTTTTGATGACAACCTTGTCCAGTTCGTCCTTCTTGGCTTCGCCCATGACTGCAAAGGCAACATCATACGAGAAGTGCCCTTCCAGCGCCAACTTCTTGAGCCGCTGCGCTTGGGAGAGGGACGGCGCATTCTGAGTGTCCTCCATGGCTTCTAAAAAATCCCGCTGTTGGGCTTCGTCTAGATAGGACAACTCCACAGCGGGATTGAATGCAATTTTCTTTTCGTCCACCATGTCCAACAGCTCAGGGATAAGATTGGTCAGGCGAATAAAACGCTGGACTTGTCTGCCGCTTTCTCCGCTTCCTTTTCCGACTAAATCTGCCGTCTCCAATTTCCCGACAATTTGTCGGGAAGTTAAATCTGACCGGGCACCTTGTTTTTTTAGGGCTTCTAGCTTCATTTTGTAGGCGAAAGCCCTTTCACTCGGTAAGATGTTCTCTCGTTGGAGGTTCGAGTCCACCATGAGCAAAACAGCGGCATTATCGTCCATGTTGCGGACAATGACCGGCAAGGTTTCCAGCCCGGCAAGCTGCGCAGCGTGCTGACGGCGGTGCCCGGAGATGATTTCGTAGCCGCCTTCCGGGTGTGGGCGGGCAATCAGTGGAGACAGCACCCCATATTGCTCCACGCTTTTTACAGTGCGCTGCATGGATTCATCATCCAACACTTTGAATGGATGATTCGTGAACGGGTGCAGTTCCGCAATGGGAATTTGCTGCACCTGTTCTCGTTGCTGCTCCTGCCGGGATTCCTCGGTAGAAAAAATGTCATCTGCACCTTTTAGCGACACGTTTAAGCCGCCTTTTGTCATTCGCCAACACCTCCTCTGTCAAAGACTGGTAGACTTTTGCCTACGGTACTGATTTCCGCGGAACGTACGGAAAGGGAAATGGCCTTTCCGATGCCGCTTTTCTGGTTGATGACGGTAATTGTGGTGGATTTCTTTGCGATAAAATCACATCCTTTGGGAACTGTGCGCTAAGTCGTGGTTGGTTTGATTCTGGTAGGAAAGCTGCATCGTGGTGGGTGCGTTGTACAGAGAAGCCAGCAGATATTGCTTCATGTTTCGGATCGGGCTGCTGTTCTCTGCAAGGCACTTCAGCACAAAACAGATATGGTCGGCATTCAGCTTCATAAACCGGCTGCGTACCACCTCGACAGGTTTATCGTCCCCGGCGATGTGCAGCAGCTTGCGGTTGGTGGCACAGGTATCCACCAGCAAATCAACGATCTGGTAGATAATGTCCTCGTCATCCGGGTAAAGCCGGAGCAGAAGTTCCACCTCCAAAGACTGAGAAAAGTACTCTTTCAGTTGTTCGCGTTTGCCCATCCCCTCCGCTTCTTCAGAATAGAAAGGATTAGTCTCACTCATTTCAGTATTATTCTTATTAGTCTTATTTGCTTGCGGTTTTGGCTGTTCCAGAATTGCGATTTCGGCAGCACCAGAATTGCTGTTTTGGCAATTCTGTACTTGCGCTTTTGGCAGTCCAGACGAAAAATCCTTGACGTAGATTAGGCTGGGCCTGCCCAGACCACGGCGTTTGCGCTCGACGAGGTCGATGTCTTCTAGTTCCCGGAGCAGCTTGACCGCCTTGTGTTCGGCGCAGCAGAGGGATTTCTGCACTTCCCGGACGGTGTAGATGATATACACCCGGCCTTGCTCGTCCCGCCAACCGTTTTTCGCCGACAGGCTCATGCGGTCTAGCAGGATACCGTACAAGATTTTGGCATCGGTTGATAAGTTCTGAAACCGCTGCTCCTGAAACAGTGCCTTTGGAATGCGGAAGAACGAAAACAGCTCTCCGGCTTGTCCGTAGAAATAATCAAGTGTCATATGATTCTGTCAAGACTGGAAAAATAGCGCGGATACATCAACATCATTGAAAAATCCTCCTTATAGATAATTCGTGCAAATAAAAAAGCGCAACTTCGATTTGCGAAAATCGAAATTGCGCGATGTAACTTAGCAGGGGATAAAAGTCATTTGTCGGGGTCGTTTGACCACAATTTGACCACAATAGAAACGAAACTTCTTGACATCAAACAAAACAGAATGAAAAAACAAATTTAAAAATTGGTGATATAGCGTATAGTATGTGCCGTTTTACCCAATGCGTCCGCGAGTGGAGCACAATGGGGTTCAAGAGGCCGTGAGTTCGATTCTCGCCACTCGGACCAAGAGGTCCAACGATTTCGCAACAGAAGTCGTTGGACCTTTTCTTTTTTTGTGCCTGCGGCAGATGGCTTTTTTGCGTGCGACAGGAGAAACGACGGCAGAAATAAAACACAAAAAATTTGTAGGATATGTAGAATATCGCGCTTGAAATTGTGCATTTCTCCCAATAAAAACCTTGAAAACGTGTCAATCCTGAGAAAAAATAACCGCCTTTGTTTACAAAACGGTTACAGGCTGGTATACTTTATGGCAGTGAAACGTGAAAAACGATGCCAGAAAAGGGAGGAGCGACCAGACCGTGAATACCGCAGCGCCAACGACCGCACATAAAAAACTGGTGGGCATTCTGCTCACCATCGTGTTTGCACTCACCTGTCTGCCCGCAGCACTGGCTGTGGACCTGAATGTGGATGCCGGGTTCTACTTCAAGCAGAGCCGGGGCGGCACCTGCACGCTGGCTTCGGCTGCCATGATGCTGCGCCGCCGCGCTTACTTTGACGGACGGACCGACTGGGTGGATGTGACGGAAAACAGTGTGCGCTCCACGGCCTGGTCCAATGGTCTGGCCCACAGCTTTACATACCGGGAGATGCAGGTGGCCTATGCGACCCTGCCCTCCAATCATCAGGAAAAGACCCAGCTGCTCATCCAGCTGCTGGCTCAGCACCCGGAAGGCATCGTCCTGTACGACCGCACGCAGCCCCATGCCGTGTTGCTGACCGATTATACGAACGGCGTGTTCTATTGTTCCGACCCGGCCGGGAACATCTCTTCCGGCCGCATCCCGCTCACCAGCTCCAGCGTGTCCATTGCACAGGCGTCCTGCTACTGGTATGTGAGCGCCGACCACAACGGCGCAGCCCTGCAGGCAGATGACCTGCGGCTGGAAGGCATGCGCTATCCGGTCAATATGCACACCGGCAGCGGCATGGCCCTTACCGGCACCGCCAACAGCACTTCCGGCAGCACGTTGGAAGGTGTGCAGGTGGCCATCCTGGACGAGAACGACAAGATCGTGCAGTCCGCGCAGGCCCAGGTGGGCGGAACCAGCTTCTCCCTCAAGACGCTGGACGACCAGATCCGCTTCGGTGAGCTGCCCACGGGCTGCTACACCTACATGGTCATCGTGACCGAGTCCAGCGGCGAGACTCTTTGCTTCGCCAGCGACTTCACCGTTTCGGATGCCGCCACCAGTACCGCTACCTATTGGTCGGTGCAGGACCCCGACGGTACCAAACTTACCGACCAGACCATTACGGCCACGGCGGAAGAAACGATCCAGAGTACCCTCGACTGGTTGTCCGGCCTGTTTGGCTGATCCCTTCTGCATGCATTTCACAGAGCCTGTCTCCTTCGGGAGATGGGCTCTTTTTTTATCCGGACAGGGAAGTTCCGGGGTAGTAATGGGCCAGGATGTCGGCAAAGTTCTGCCCCTGCTCGGCCAGTGCCTTGGCACCCCACTGGCTGAGCCCCACGCCATGGCCGTAGCCTTTTGTGGTAAAACAGAACGTACCGCTCTCATACCGGACCGTGAAGCAGGTGCTGCGCAGGCCCAGCGCCTGCCGCAGGGCCGTACCGGTGATGCGCTGCCCGCAGACCGGCAGGGCAGCAACATAACCGGCGGCGGTGTACTCCGGGGTGCCGAACCACTGCTCCGGGGCGGCAAGGTCAGCGGTGAGGCCCAGGGCAGCCAGTTGCTGTGCCGTCTGCTGTGCCGAAAGGGTCAGGGCGTACTCGTAATGGTCGGCGGCAAGGTCGGTGCTGCTGTCCACCGAAACAAGGTAGGGCAGGGCGGTGCCCCAGACGTTTTCGCTGGTCTCGGTGCGGCCATTGGAGATGGCAAAGTAGCTGGCACAGGCAGGGGCACCGTCGCAGAGCAGTACGGTATGTTCCACCTCGTCCACCAGCGCGGACAGACGGGCATAGTTGGTCTCATAGGCAGTGCCCCAGTAGCTGCGCAGCACCGGGTCAGTCAGGCAGCCCTGCCGTCGTGCCGGGTCGGCCGTCAGCCAGCCGATACTGTCCGGTGCGGCATGGTCGCGGCAGTACAGCGCGTAGCTGTGGGCGGCAACGGCCTGTGCCTTGAGGGCCTCGTCCGGCCAGCTCACCGGCATTTCGGCCGCTACCGCGCCGATGAGATATTCCCGGCGGGACAACTCCAGCACCTGCCCGATGGAGGCATCCTGAATCAGGAACCGGTCCGCTTCACCGGCGTAGGCAGCGGAGATTTCCGGGGTGGAAGCAGTGCTCTCCGGTGACGAAAGCGGAAGGCGGACCGTGGAAACGGCAGGCCCCAGCACCGCGCGGGTGAGGTGGTAGGCGGCCAGAGGCAGGGCGCATCCAAGCACCAGGAGCAGAGTGCACAGCAGCAGAAAGGCTTTTTTCATAACGGGATCTCCCTTGCAGCGTGAAAAAGATTCTGTCTCCAGTATAAAAAGACCTGCCTGCAAAACCCTGCGAAAAAACGCTGCCCGCAAAAATGAAAGTCGTTTGGCACGGGACGGTGAGAAGTGAACACATTGCGCTTGAATTTGCTGCACAAAAGCGATAATATAAGATTATGTCCATCAGTGAGGATGGCAGGAAAGTATGGGAAAGTAAAAAATAGGAACCGGAAGAAAGGAGAGATCCCCCGTGAATTTTGCACATGCAGAAGTGGCGACCCTGGACCCCACCACGATGCGGACCCTGTGTGAGGAGTACATTGCCAACAACTACATCGACCCCGAGACCAGTGAGCGTCTGGGCGTCAAGCGCGGTCTGCGCAACCCGGACGGCACCGGCGTGCTGGCCGGCCTGACCAACGTGTGTGACGTTGTGGGCTACAAAAAGGATCAGGAAGGACATGTGATCCCCACCCCCGGCAAGCTGATCTACCGGGGCGTCAACATCAACGAGATCGTGGAGGAGGCCTACCGCAACGACCGCTTCGTGTTTGAGGAAGTGATCTGGCTGCTGCTGTTCGGCAGCCTGCCTACCCAGGAGCAGCTGGATGATTTTTGCGAGATCCTGGCAGAGCACCGTGCCCTGCCGGAGGGCTTTATGGATACCATGAATGCCCCCTCCCCCAACATTATGAATAAGCTGCAGCGTTGTGTGCTGGGCCTGTACTCCTACGATGAGCACGCCGAGGACCTGACCCTGGAAAATATCCTGAACCAGAGCATCAACCTGATCGCCAGCATGCCCACCATGATGGTGAACGCTTATCAGATGAAACGCCGCTACTACGACAAGCAGAGTATGTTCTTTCATCTGCCCAAGCCGGGCCAGAGCACCGCAGAGCATATCCTGAGCACCTACCGGCCGGACCAGAAGTTCACCCACGAGGAAGCAAAGCTGCTGGATATGTGTCTGTTGGTCCACGCAGACCACGGCGGCGGCAACTGCTCCACCTTCACCACCCGCGTGCTGTCCTCCTCGGGCACCGATACCTACTCGGCCATTGCGGCAGGCATCGGTGCCTTGAAGGGCCCCAAGCACGGCGGTGCCAACCTGATGGTGAACCGCCAGCTCCAGGATGTCCTGAAGCACGTGGAAAACCCGGAGGATGACGATGAGGTGCGCGAGTATCTGCGCCGCATCCTGCGCAAGCAGGCCGGGGACGGCTCCGGTCTGATCTACGGCATGGGCCACGCAGTGTACACCATCAGCGACCCCCGTGAGGTGATCCTGAAGCAGCGTGCCCGTCACCTGGCCTACGAGAAGGGCTTTGAGGAAGAGTACAATATGCTGTGCAGCATCGAGCGGCTGGCCCCCGGCATCTTTGCCGAGGAAAAGGGCAGCACCAAGCCGGTGTGTGCCAACGTGGACCTGTTCAGCGGATTGATCTACAATATGCTGGGCATCTCCGAGGACCTGTACACCCCCCTGTTTGCCATTGCCCGTGTGCCGGGCTGGTGCGCACACCGGGTGGAAGAGGTCGTGTTCGCCAACCGCATCATCCGCCCGGCCTACAAGTATCTGGGCGTGCGCCAGAAATACAAGCCGATCGAGGAACGCTGATGAATGCACTGATTTTGCTTTCGATTCTCCTGTCCGCTGCGCTGGGCATCGCCCGCGGGGCAGATCTTGCCTTTGGTACCGATGCCGTGACCGGGCTGTGTACGGTCGGCTCGGTGTGGTGGCGCTATGCGGCATTGGGCGCGGTGGTGCTGGCCGCAGTGCTCATCGGTCGGCACTGCGCCGGAAAAGCCGAGACGGTCCGCAGCCGTCAGCCTCTGGCCGGAGTGCTGGCTTTTGCCGGAGCGGTGTGCTTTCTGGCGGCTGCCGGTGCGCAGCTGGCGGTGGGCCTGTCGGCAACGAGCAGCTTCGTGCGGTCCATTCTGGAGTGCATCTGCGCGGTGTGGCTCAGCACGCTGGGCCGCTGCTGGCTTACCCCTTCCGGCTGGAAAAAGCCTACGGGCGGGCTGTATCTGGCGGTGGCGGGCAGTGTGCTGTTCTACTGGAACGTGCTGATGCGCTTTATGGAGAACAGCTCCAGCTGGCACCGGGTGGCCCCCACCGCAGCGGTGTGGCAGGCGCTGGTAGCACTGTTGCTGCTGAGCAGCCTTGCCCGGGCGCTGTACCTGCCAAAGCCGGAAAACGGCCGCACCCTGTGCGCCGCCGGTCTGGCAGCACTCTGCCTGTGCCTGTGCTGGGAGCTGCCCCATGCAGCGGTCCTGGCGGTTGGAGCAGCGGCAGAACCGGCCCTGCTGCCGGAGCTGTTTGCCGCGCTGGCACTGTGCTGCGTGGGAGCGCTGGGCGGCGTGTGCGCCGCAGCCTGCGCACGGCGTCCGGAGTGACGAAAACACCGCCCGTTCTCTTGGTGTAATTGCCCAAAACGGGAGAGGGAAATTCGATAAAATCGTACAAAAGCAAAAAATGATGGATTTACCTTGTTAATTTTTTGGCAGAGACTTGAAAGTTTCTGCATTTTGGTCTAAAATAAAGATACCGTGATTTATCCATTTTAGGGTAAAAACAATTAGGAGGTACTATTAACATGGCTGTTAGAGTTGCTATCAATGGTTTCGGCCGCATTGGCCGTCTGGCTTTCCGTCAGATGTTTGACGCTGAGGGTTACGAGGTCGTCGCAATCAACGACCTGACCAGCCCCAAGATGCTGG
>ERZ772818.2641-NODE-2641-length-13271-cov-5.435760_pt1 | contig 13271 bp, 13 predicted proteins | sample MGYA00580837_ERZ772818 | MGnify/ENA primary metagenome ERZ772818 (study PRJEB29015, sample SAMEA2737671) | human gut metagenome | biome: human gut; feature: human-associated habitat; material: faeces | place: China | collected 2012 ...
CATATTTATATTTAGATTATAACAAGTATTTTATGTTCATACACTATATTTTTCACTTATTATCAAAAAAGCAGGCGATAAAAAGTCACAAAAACTCTTAATCCACCCGCTTTTCACTTATACTCTCACTACTACCACTTCCACAACATTTGAATGTTCATCCACCCATAAAATTTTAATGGGGTCTGACCCCAAACGTAGATTTCTGATTCACTCATTTTACAACTTCTCTTGCATACTTTGTCATATAAAATAAGCCAACAGGAATATCATTTTTCTATTTTATCTTCGGTTTCCCGTTCTTTCAGTTTTCTTTCTGCCATTGCCGATACTTTTACACAGCTGTATAATACAAAGCTGAAAACGCATAATATTATAATTAAGAGCAGGATCAGGGTTGCTGTAATCATTGCTATCATTTCCTTCGCGTTATGATATTATGTATTATATGCGGTGGTGTGATAAGATATGCAGGAGATTTGTAATAACATTTATTCATATAATTTCACTCAATCTAATATTCAAAAATCATTTTATTCCACCTATCCATTGCATCTGATAAACACTAATCCTATTTCACTTTTCCTCCTTATCACACACCTTTGCCTAATTCTATATTTCCTCTATGTAAAAATGTTTCTTTCATTTCAGGAATGATTTTCACCATATCACAGCATTAAAACACGTCCTTTTTCCTTTGTATACAAATCATATCATCGATGATATGATTTTTCAATATCATTCAATAATACTCTCCATCCTGCTCCCCGCTTTTTCAGCTATACAATAAAAATCTTCACATTTCATCCGAATACTTTCATGATTCGACTCACTCCGCATAATTACATATTTTGTATTAATACGGTCTTTGTTCAATATATAGATATTGCTTTTTTTGTTAAAATCATTTGAAGTTTCTTCAAAAACTGTAAGCGGTGAAATAATACCCTGGTTATATTTTTTTAATATAGATTTTTCCGGTACTAATTCATACTTTGTCTGGTCAAATACGACTTCTTTATCATATGGAAGAATTGCATAAACCCAATTACTTTCACTTGAATCTTTTGAATTTCTACTCTGTAATATCACTGTTTTTAATAAGACCATGCTCGATAAATCTACATCCTCTGCTCTCAAACTATTCATTAAACTTTTAGAATCCGGAGCCAGCGTATGTGTATAGTATTCATACTTCATATCAAGTGAATTCAGATATTTTTTTATATTTTCATTCTTCTTTTCTATATGATACTTTATGTTTTTTTGTGCAAAAATCTGGATCAACTGTCCATGCGTTCCTTTTTCGGCAAGCAACTTATCCTCTTCCCGGATTTCATCCAAAATATTTCTTGGATATTCCTCCGGATTGATTAATGTTGATATATATGGATATGTTGAAATTTTCATATTTTGTATATCAAGTCCCGATAAGTATGCTGCTTTCAGATCATCTATAGAATAAGTTTTCATTTTCTTTAATAAAGACAGCCTGTCACTGTTGGTATAGGTCCAATAATCCGCCGTATACATCGGATAGCTTTCAAATCGTTGATCCTGCAGTTGCTTCCTGTTCAGTATAATTGCTTCCGCATTATGTACGGATAAGAATAACACTCCCTCGTCCGACAGCCATCCGTTCGCATACCTTATAAAACGTACCAAATCACTGATCTGGCTTCCCCCGCCGAAACCAATTACCAGTAAATCCACCTTTCCCTTCAATTCATTCAGATAATGAAGTCCCATATATTCCGGATTCAAATGCGACAAATGCAAAAAAACATTTTCGGGTATAAAACGCTTCCCTGTTTTTTTATCTATTTCGTTCATAAGTGAATATCCACTGTAAGATGCCGTAAATAATACAAGTTTTTTACATTCAGCAATAATATTACAGGTTATCAGTGAATTTGGCGCACATATTTCAACAACAAGACCCATTTTTTCTTCATTCCGCTCTTTTAAAATTTCTTTTACACGCTGCTCTACCAAATTCCTTTCATAATAAATCGTATGCCTGGACAAATATGAATATTTAAAAATGTCATTTATCAATACACCGTTTGCGTAATTCATGAAATTTTTTATATTGGTTCTTTTGTTATAGGATACGAATAAACCATTTAGTACATGATAATTTTTCTCCTCATCCGTATCCAGTTTTTTGTCTAATTTTTTCAAATATTGGGAAAATACAATCTCGTTGCTGACAACCGTAAGATATGACATAAATTTATCAAAAATCAATTGCGCATATCTATGTTGATTTATTTTCATTTTTATTTCCGAGCTTTTATCTTCTTTCAATTGAAGTCCCTGAATGACAACTTTTTCTAAATCGTTTTTACCGATACATTCAAAAAATAAATTGAATTTTTTCATTAAAAGTCCCTGAAAAGGAATTGGAATCTCTTCTTTGTCCAAATCCGTAATAAGCAATACCATTTGCAAATCATTTTGATTTTTGAATTTTTCAACTCTGTAGCAAAAAGCATCTTTCTCTTTTTCCACCGTATAATCAATCTTATAATTTGCAAGCAAAATTCCTATACTATACCTCCCAGGGAATTTTACAATCAAAAAATCCCCTAATTCTTCTATTGTTTCTTTAAAAAGACCGTCATCATTAATCATATTTTCAACATTACTTTTTTCAGCTATCTGGAAATATTCTTTATACTGCATAAGTAATTCTTCCAGACTATTGATAATATTAGATCTTCCTAATATTTCCTGCATTTTAGGTTGGGCATGATTATTCTGTTCCAATATTTTATTTATTAATACATCTACCTCTTCTGCATTTTCCGGTTCATTATTCCTTAAAATCTCTACAATTCCTTCTGTATCTGCTTCCGTTTTTTCGATCTTATCAATAAAATATTCTCTAAATTCAACATATAATGTACATATCTCATTCCCCAGCTTTTCGTTTACAAGGTCAAAAGAGCTTTTACGCATAAAGCTTCGATCTGTTTCTTGCATCCATTTTGTTACCGTTTTTTGTTCCACGCCAATTTGCTTTTTCAGCCTATAAGGAGTCCACCCCTTCTTTTCATTAAAATAATTCAAAATAATAGATGTGATTTTTTCTTTTGAAATCATTTTCATACCTCCGAATATTTTATATCGCAGATTTTCCTACTGGATTTTAGTGGATTTAGCGCATTTTTCTCTTTTTCAAATTCCAAAGGCTATCCTCTAGGCACATTTACACGCTCTCTATATACTTGAGATAACAAAACCAAGGGAGGAAATTATTATGAAAAAAAGTACCATTTTTAAACATGTATCTCAGATTGCCTGTCCACTTATTGCCACAGCATTATGCATTCTTATTTACAATATCCCCGACAGCTTCAATAATGCTTTGTTCGCAATCAGCCTTGGATCCATCACCTGTTTACTCTATTACTTTTATACTGCCCTCTATCACCCCAGAGGCTCCGAAGTAATATTGAAGATTTTCTCTTTGCTTGCAATCCTGATCTTCGCTAACCGGCTTTATGACTATCAAAGATTATCATCATTATTTCCGATGTTAAAAGGACTTGATACATCCGTATTTTTACTTATTTTTCTTGGGGCTTTCTTATTATTACTTATCATGATCCGAATCATCTGTCATCTGTTTCAGTCTAAAGATACATATATACTGGAAAATGATGCAAATAACGCAAACGATATGGATGATATCAGCAACAATTCTGCACACCATTTTCAGAAGAAAACAGAGCAGCAGTTTCCATATTTTTCGGTCTTTATTGGCTTCGTTATTACTATTTTTATCATAACAGGCATATATACTTTTATCCGTTTGAATATGGATATCGCAAGTTCAACATTTTCTCTTGAAAACATTGTCTTGCTTATGTTTAAGTATGTCGGAAGTATTATCATTGCACTGATTGCAATTCACTATATCATACTTATCACTATAGAAATGCTACGCTTGATTGTATATCGGATCAAAACCTTTTCTTCCTTTAATAAGACTGGACAGAATTCACCGGTATTTCTTTATTCATTAAGCGTCCTTATTACACTTATTATAAGTTATGTTACTTACAAATCGACAGATTTTAATTTAGATTCGTTCTATGATATTACAAACAGTGGTCGCTATTTAGCCGTTCCTTTATCTTTTTTGTTTATTACCTGCATCTTTTTTATTTTCGTTCAGCTTATACATGCAGTGCTCATTCTTCTTATCAATATGAAAATAGAAACTATCAAAGCATTTTGTCAAAAAGCCAATGCCAAAACCAATATATCCGAACGTATACTGACAATACTGCAAATGTTAATTGATATTATTTTAGACACCCTTATATCCATTTTACAATTTGCTGCATTTATCCCTGGATACGTTCATACTTTACATGAATTTTTATTTCCTTCTTCCGAGGAAAACAATGATACCGAAATCAATGAACACCAGCAATAATAAGGAGATGTACCATTATGAAGAAGAATACTGCCTCAAATAAATCCATGTCCGATATCACTATCGTAACGACCGCTGCTTTTGCTTTTTCCATTGTATCCTGGAAAGCAACCGCCGAAGGTTTACAATCTTATGTTTTCACAAACGGCTGGGAAGCTGCACTTATTTCCTTTGCCATTCAATCCATTTTATTTGTGCTCAATATCAAGCTGCCATTTTACTTTCATAAAATAGGTCAGAACACCAGAACAAATCATACAAAAAAGATCACGCATTTCCAGACACTGCTCCTTGTTTTTTACTTTATGATTTTAAGCAGCTCATCCTTTTTCTCTTTTGTATATATTTGTAACAACGTTGTCTATAAACATCAATCCGGTTATACAGATGATGACACGCTTGCCCAATCTGAATATACAAAAATATTGTCTGAAACAAAACATTATATCCGAAATGCTTCTAATGCCAAGCGTATTCTTGCCAACGAATATTTAAATAAAATTCAATCAGAATATGCTTTATCAACAACTCAGACGCAGGAGGAAAAATCTCTGGACGAATTAAATGTCCTGTTAAATAATGCTGAAACCGCCCAGGCTCTCGCCAAAGAAGAATATGAAACTGCCAAAGCCGACGCAGATTCCTTAAAACAGGATATGGATTCTTACGCACAGCAGCGCGCAAATACCACCTGGCACGACCGTCAGAACGAATGGGAAAGCAAGTATCAGGCTGCCACCAATAACTGGAATGCCGCGATTACCAGACGTGACACAAAAAAAAGTGAATACGAAAAAGCTGTACAAGCCTACGTAGATGCCCAAAATGCCGTAAAGTATTATCATCAATCATCTCAAACACTTGTTACAAATCTTTTAGCCGAAATGCTCAAAGAAACTCCGGATCCTGACACTTTAAATACCTACATCACGAACTTAAATACGGATATTCTGGATAAGGAAACTTTCAACAAGACTACCGATGATTACACTAAATTAGTTGAATATACTCAGGAATTAAGCATTCTCATATCAGATTACACCAAACTTCAGAATTATTTACATGATTCCGATGGAATCGAATCTCTGGCCGATCATTCTGTCAACATTGCTGTCCCGGATCCAAAGGAGAAAAATTATTCCCAAAAGTATGCGAAATGGAAAAACAGTTGGAATAATAACTTATCAAAATTAAATAATATCATTCAAAATCTGCCAACTATTTCCAACTCTGAGAAAGAAAGGCTTTATAATAATTCCGCAATAGACAACGACTTTTTTGAAACCTACATTCCTACTCAAAAATCAGAAGAGATTACTGCTCTTAAGCGGAACAAATTCTCTGATATCAATGTAATCGAAAAGGCCTTAAATCTGCTAACCGGAAAATATCGCATGATCGCCTGGTTTTCTCTTGTTCTGGCAATATTTTTCGATTTATCATCGCTGCTTGCCGGATTATTCTTATACGGAATTCAAAAGAAATCTGTCCCTGCATCTATAGCTTCATAATTACCGGGAGATGGCCGGTCAAAAAGTTATATTCTTAGCTTTTTGACCGGTTATTTCTCCTCATTTGTATATACACATAAATTCCTGCTGTAATCAGAAAATTACGCCGCTTAAGCAGGTTAATTTCCAATTCAGACGCTAACGTCCGTAATGAACCCACTCCTTCGTATGATTTACTTAACTCTTCAAGGAATTGATTAATAAATTAAAGTTTGGGATTGTATCCCGATTCTTGTCCTCCTTCTATCTCTCATTCATCTGTCTGTGCATGTCATCTCTTCTGCTTTAAGCCCCAAAAGACAGAGGTCTGCTGATACCCTTCAGCAATAGTTTTCTACATACTTTCCTCACCTCAGCGAAGTGCCTTCCATATTTTTATTTGTTCATAACCTCAAAACACTTCCAATACATCCAACGCAAATATCCGATAATCATGGACTGTTCCATTAACTCTTCAGAGTCCTTCGTCCAACAACTTACATATATCACACGCCCCATTTTTTCCATATCTTCAGCTTCTTCAACATCATCCTTCATAGTAACTACCTTCTGTAACAATACTTTCCGGAACTTTAGGAAATTTTTCTAATGCTGGTATATCCCCCATTCTTTCTGTATAATTTTTGTATCTTTCTTCATCCGTATAAGATAATCCATACTTGTCTATAAAATGGGCTGTTAAGCTAAATGCATATCCATTGTTTTCTGATCTATACATCAAATCGTACATCAATAATTCATGTACACAGGCTTTGTCTTTCATATTAATTTTGTACAATACTCTTTTCGTAATATTCTGCTTAAGGAAACATAAGCTGCTCAATGAAACATCCGCTAATATCTTACAAAAGCGAAAGCATTCATCCGGTGTGATAAATTCTTTTGATGTCGCATCTAGAAAATATGCCATAATTCTTCCCTTATCGACATGCTCGTAAGTCTCAATATAATGAAGAAGTGTATAGCCATATTCTTCTCCATAATTGCTTCTTGCCAATATTTCCCCAATCTTTCTTCCAACTGTGTCATTAGATATCAGTTCATTCATTACTATCTTCAATTTTCTGATGAACATATATTCACGAATACTACAAATACTTTCCTGCGTAAAACCTGCCAATTCAAAAAAATCAGTTTCACCTAAAAGTGCATTTTTAAATGCAACAATCAATCCCTTTGCTGCTTCTTCCTTGTTCATTTTCCTTCATTTTCACTTCCTGTTTATCTAATAATATCTGACATTTTCTGTTAATATAAGTTCTCTGGCCTTGGTTATCCTTCATATTTTCCTTTTTGAATCTTCATCGATAATTCGGCCACATCTGCTCCTGCCTTTTTATGATTCAATCCACTGATTTTTCGCTCTATATACTGTATCTCACAACTAAATCCATGATCTGTAAGATGATAGGTTTTGTTTGGCAATGACTCATACAATTCCTGATAATCTCTTTTCATCTCTAAAAGAACCATTTCAAACTGGTTATAACGCAATCTGTTGTGTACAACAAAACTTATAAGCAATTCTATGGAATATGATTCTACTTTATCTATCACAACTGGATTCAACATAGGTGTTATTGTTGCCATTCCTGAGAGTTCTGCCGGAATAGCATTTTTTGCAACCTGTTGCTGTGCAACCAGCATGGATTGTGCATTATGAAATGTCCAATTTCTTATATCCAGCAATTCGTTCAATATTTCTTTCACATTCTCCTCTAACTCTCTGGTCAGATACTTTTTCCTTGCAAAAAGAATTTTCCGTACTCCAATATAAGAAAAAGAAGAATCCTGATAGTCTGCAATCAATTTAAGAAGCTCTCTTTGTTCAAAAAGAACCTTATCATGAACAGATTCATATAACTCTGCCGGTATTTCCTTTTCAGATTTATATTCATCTAATAAAGCTTCTGCTTCATCCGAATATCTTTTAAATTTTTCTAAATCATGAATTACCGGAACAATCAATGATTTTAAAACCAAACATCCATCTTCCGGTGTTTCTATAGTATATTGTTTATACCTTTGCTTTTTCCCTTTAGACATCATTGCACTTCCTTTATCCTTTAGGTTGTTTATAAAAATACATAGAGGTTATTTTTTCTTCTTTTAAGTATTGAAATTTAATTTTTGTATGCCTCAACATAACTATTCAAGACTCTTTTTAAGCAATACCTGACGCCTTATATATATTAAGTTACTAAAACTTCCCACACCGGTACGGTATGTTGAACCTTGAAAATTCAATATTTCAGCCAATAAAAAAGGCATAAACCTAATCCGTTTGGTATAATGGAATTGACTAGAAACCATCTTTACAAAGAAGATTTATGCCTTGTCTAGTATACCACAAAATCATTTCAATGAGAACGACTTAAGTGATTGTGTTCAGAGATTTTTCCCAAATATCATGTTGGTAAGCTTCTTGCTAGATGTAATGGAATGAAAGAAAAAGGTATTTCGCCTGTTTCTCTGCTTCGTTACAAACTCAGCTGAATATTCCTGTGCGGTAACACCGCACAGGAATATTCAGTAATTCATTGAGTAATCCTCTTCTTATTATAATTTGTAACATTGCATATCTTGTTCCTTATATTACACAAAAATATTATAATAAAATCATATTTGATATCATTTATAAAATCAAGCCGATTCTAATAGAAAACAGGAGATTCTTGATGTGAATCTCCTGTTAAATACTATTTAATAAAATAATCTACATATCATATGCGGATGGCTTTCCGACACTTAAAAGCATTACCGGAAAACTTCAAATTCATTGTATATGGATACAGTACCTATTCATTAGCCGCACAACAGTTTTTCCACGAGTATGGTGAGAAGTTTAAATTCAACATCACGCAAGTCATCGGGCTTACCAACGAAGACGAAGTTTCTAAAGAATTCCGTCCTTACAAACAGATGATTGAACGTCTGAATCGTACCTATAAATCATCCTATCGTAAGACAAATAGTTTTTTTATGGGGTCTGACCCCTCTTGAGTCCGGCCCCTCTTGACCTCCTCTTAGCTCAGTTAATTCCTAAACAGTAAAGTATTCTTAATATGTATTTGTTCACACAGTTTCAATACTTTTTCTTGATCCATTCCTTTTATCTTCTCTTTGAACAAATCAACAATGTAATTCGGATATTCGCGATCTTCCCTGTATTTTCCATCCGCATTTATAACATCCTCTACGAACTCTGCCAATGCTTTTGTTTTAAAGCCCGCATCATTTAACCGGAACTGATTGATATGATGTTCTATATAATCTATATCCTCATCCGTGTAAAAATATTTTTCACTTGGAACAAACTGTGCATTATACACATCATATTGTATCCTGTATTTCTGATCCGAGTTTTCTCCTATTACTCCAAATGGCTGCAAAATAATTCTCGATTTTTTACAGTATTCCTTTTTTAACTTCTTATAGCTTTCACATTCCTCTGTACATTGTTTTCCGTCACACTGTACTTCCGATGAAAATTCCTTTTTCGCCTCTTTTAATTCTTCCAGCCTTTTCTTTTCTCCTACACGTTTTAAAGACATATTGCAATTCGGACATGCTATTGCCATGTTCGGAATACATTCTGTCAAATGTTCCTCATCAAGGCTTTTCTCTATACTGTGTTCTAAATGCCCTATATTGACCCGGTCATTTTTTAATAATGAATAACAATACATGCAGTGGTTCTTGCTGGTTTTTCTTAAAAGAGCTTCCAAATTTTCTCCCGGCTTATTCTTATAACCATAGTCCACTCCATGATCATATTGAGGGGAAAAACTCGGAATATCCAGTAACCAGTTCTCTTCTATCAAACTTGCCACTCCTCTATCTGCTTAACAATCAGCTTTTGTGCTTTTGTTAGTTCCTGCTCTTTTATTTCTCGTAATTCCGCTTCGTCTTCTGAATTCCAAATTCCCGACATTTTATTATTAAAAAGCCTTCTTAGTATCTCATCTCGCTTTTTTTTATCATTTTTTTCCTTTTGTTCAAAAAAAACACTAAAAATATCATATACTTGCGATATACTTGAGAAATCTCCTGCATCTAATATTTCGAAATTTTCTCCGTATAATAAAATCAAATTTGTCTCTTCCGCATTTGCAATCAAATCTGCTGAGTGTGTTGTAGCAATAAAATTTAATTGTGGAAATTTCTCTTTCAAAAATCCTAATATTCTTCCACTATTTTTTACTGATAAAAACTCATCTACTTCATCAATAACAATCGTTCCACTTGATTTCGTATCAGAAAAATACAATATTTCCATAAAAATGCGAATCAATGCCTGATATCCGCTGGACAAATCAACACCAGTATCATTAACATATGCCTTCCAGCCCACTTCTCCCTGACATATCATAAATGAAATCTGAAGGAACTCATTCATCAATGCTTCAACCTGCGAACTGTAATTCATATACAAATCTTCTATTGCTCTGGGAATTCCGCCATAATAAAACGTGTCTTTGTGGTTAAATGTATCTTCTTCTAAACGCTGTTTATTAATCTCTTTTGAGTAATTTACATTCTGAATAGGATCCGGTGTAATCTGCTCTATATCAAAATATCGATTTACCGCATCTATAAAATAAAACTTTTCTTCCTTATCATTTTGTATGAATTGTCTTAATACATCTGACTTACCACTGGAATTATCCCCGATTATAATCGTATCTTTATATTCCAAATCACCTTCGGCAATGCTTTCACATACTCTATCCAACATCGTCTGATAAGATTTCATATATCCGCTTCCACCTCTTATTCATATTGGTTATTGAAACAGTTCCACCTTGCTGCGTTTCTTTAATTATTCTATCAGCTTCAATCTTACTGCAAATTCTATCTGTAAATTTCTCTGTCCATATCTCCGTCTTGTCCCACACGACGAATAGACCTTCTAATAAAAATGTCTTTGAGAAATATTTTTTTGAAATGTCCAGCAAATCGATAAACATACCTAAGCTTCTTTGATAAGTTTTAACCTCTTCTTTATTAAAGCCATATGCTTCTTCTGCAAAATGATCAATTAACTTATTCACCGAATTTTTGTAATCATTTACCTTAAAATTCATACCGTCATATTCTACATATTTTTTCATAGCACAAAACCGGTATAAAAACTCTATATCTCTACATTCCTCGTCAATTCTGCCATATAATTCTCTCCACTTTTCATTCTCCTTATTCAGAGAATTAATCATTCGGCTAAATCTACATGGATAAATTCCATTCCGCAATTCCTGATTTGATAACCTTGTTCCGCCATTATTTAAATTGGTAAATATTTTATGTAGCGTAACATCTCTTTTTTCAGCTTCTGATATCTTAATTTCAATTACCGATATAGATCTATAATCAATCTTTCTTTTAAGTGCTACCGGAAGTGTTTCATAGCTAATGTCGTATTTTTCCCCATTTAAGGTCATAAAAAATTGTGTCGGCACGATATTGTGATACTTTTCTTCTAATACTTCTTCAAAACTTCTTTCATTATCTACATCTAAATCACTGTAATCAAATACTGATTCTTTCGGACTTTTGAAGAATTTTCCTCTAAAATAAAAATAAAGGCTCATCACTCTTTGCTGGCCATCCAAAATTTCTAATTGTCCCAATTCATTTCGAAATGTATAAATAGGGGGAATCGGCAAATCACGGATTAGAGAAGTCGCCAATTCTTCAACCTGCTCTTTGCTCCAACGATACTTTCTCTGATATTCCGGAATCACAAAAAGATTATCATGCACTCCCTCTACCAATGCCTTAAATCCCATATCCGTTTTATACTGTTGAATACTAATTTGGTTATATATCTCTAACAAAGATTCTGTCATGTCCATTCTTCTTACCTTTCCTCAAAATATATTTCCATTATACTATGCAAACACTTCTTTCTCAATCATATTTCTTTCCGCTTATAAATTATAAAATCCTAGGAATTAACTTTTCTTTCAACTCACCTCCATCAAATCCCACTTCTCTTACTCGATTACCTCTTGAACCATTCAACTTTTCATATTGATATTCCGAATAGTAATATTTCTTAGGATATCCACACTCCTGCCATGCCAACAGTAACATGGATGATAAAACAATTCATCTGGATTACTCTGAATAGATGCGTTTTCTTCATTTACCGCTCTTACTCTATAAAACCTTGATCCTGGAGTCAGTCTCAATTGTGTATAAATAGATTTTCCATTTGTATTTAGCTTTAGCCAATCATCAATAGATACTATAAACACATCATTTTTCATGCGTTCCATCATAGCATCTATCTCTTCCTGCGCAGCTTTAGAATTAGCCTCTTCGTGATAAGCAAAAATATTGATAATCGCATTGACATTTTTTTGAATCTCATCTGTAACATCTTCAATTCCATTCCAAATCATGTGCTCGCCTGGCGAAGCCCTGCGAATTAAAAAAGCAGACCATGATGGCAACTGTGACCGTAAAACACGCCGCTGGTATCGTCAAATAGCTTTCTCCTATTTTAACCCCTACAACTGACAAAATTGCGGTAAATACAGAATAATATATTTCTAATATCTTTGTTATAAGATCCTGTACTTTAATCCTTTTATATGTATTACCACGTAATTTAATCACCTTATCAATTTCCCATTGTAATTCCTCATATAAATTTTGTACCATATTTTACCTTTTCTCCTTTACCCCCCATCATACTTTTCCTTAGTAAGAATCACATGGAATACTCTTATCAGCTTACATGCTACTGCTATCAGCGACTGCATCTTTTTTAATGGATTCTTTAGGTATCTATTTTTGTAAAATCATTTACTCTCTACACTTTGAATTATACCGGAAGCTATTTTCACCACTTCCGGTGGACGTTTTCCTGTTACATTCCATTCGTTTATTGCTTCCAGCTATCATGACTGGTCTCACCCCTGCATTCTTTTTTTCAAAGACTCAAACTGATCATGATACATTGTTTCTTTATGCTGCTGGCTGTATTGCTGGTCTTACGATGTCATTCAGCATCTTCTGACCATCATAATCTACACCTTTTGCTAGTCTGTTTGACTTATTTCACAGATGCGATTCCTCAAATGTCTCTCATTCACTACTTGAAAATAATCTATCATTATAAGAATTAATGGTTCTCTCGTTGAAAGAGAACCACTTTTGTTTTCTTTAAATGCGGATACTTTTAACTCCACCAGGGACACACAAAAAGCCATTCATCCCCGTCCCCAGTGGATATGATATGATACATCGTAAGCGCTTAAATTTTAGACATGGATACAAAAATCCCCGGCCACATTTCTGCA
>ERZ772818.2655-NODE-2655-length-13227-cov-4.548208_pt1 | contig 13227 bp, 9 predicted proteins | sample MGYA00580837_ERZ772818 | MGnify/ENA primary metagenome ERZ772818 (study PRJEB29015, sample SAMEA2737671) | human gut metagenome | biome: human gut; feature: human-associated habitat; material: faeces | place: China | collected 2012 ...
TGAGTATATAGCTCGGGTGCTACGGGGGATGCGGAAATTGAATGGAGGGAAGGAGGCTGTGAAGCAATTGGTGGACGAATTCAGGGTTTTGTATAAACGTCGTCCGGCGATGATGGAGGAGTTGGGGGAGTTTATCTGAACGAGGTGCTTGGGGGATGGCTTTTCCCCCAAGTTCCTCAATATTTCTGTCAAAGTCTATTGATAGTGCGATTCTTTCTTAATGCCTAAGTAAATCTTTATAGTCTGCTTATGCTTTTGGATACTTATTATATTCAGCTTGTGGTTCAGCTGCAATAGAATATGAGTTTTCTTGGAAATTATATATTCTGACATTGTTATTCGCCGAATAATCTTCCGATGAATTATCACTCCACTGCTCACATTGGCGAATTACAGTTTCTAAAGCATTTGCCGCTTCTTCTGGTGGATATTTATACTTCTTCAGAAGCCGTTTAATCATCTTTCTCATTCCTGCTCTTGCTGATTCTTTTTTTTGCCAATCAATAGTACGATTTTTACGAAGCTCTTCTGTTAATTCTTTAGTCATTGCAATCAATTGTTCATTGGTGTAGAAATCGTGTACAGCTCTTGGTTGTGTCAAAGCATCATAAAAAGACTTTTCTTCGGCAGTAAGTCCCAATTCATTTCCTTCAATTTCTGATTGGGAAATTTCTGTCGCAAGTTTTAGTAACTCTTGAATAACTTCTTCATTAGACAGTAAACCTTTTAGATAATTTGATAATGATTGGTTTAGCATATCAGAAAACTTTTCAGCTTGAATCAGATTTGTTTTCTGATAGATTTTTACTTTTTCTGCTAAGAGTTTCTTTAATAATTCAATGGCAATATTCTTTTCTTTCATTTTGGATATTTCATCCAGAAAAGTTGTATCAAATAAGGAGAATTCAGATTTTACATCTGAGAACAAATTTATTACCCCGTCACTTTTAACACTTTGTTTGAGTAGCTCGCCGATGCGAGCATTAATTTCTTGTTTTGTCACTTTACCTTTACTAGTCATTCTTGATAATAAGGTGCGTACTGTTTCAAAAAATGCTACCTCAAATCGCTGTTTGTCATTGAGTAAGCTACGACAAAGAGTAATAGAGTTATGTAAAAGTATTGCTTCTTTTTGAAAATGTTGCATCTTCTCGCTTCTTTCTGGCGCTATGATAAAGTTTACCCCACCCTTAATGAGTTGTGCACGGTCGTAGTCTGTTCCATTCTGGAATTCACTATAATCATATCCATGAAATATATCACGGCAGATTTCTAATTTCTCTTTAAATTTGAGAAATGCTGTTTCTTTAATATTGGGATTACCAAAATTATCTCGATCACGGCCTGTATAGTCGCGCATCGCTTCTTTTAGTGCTTTAGCAATACCTATATAATCGACCACAAGCCCTCCGGCTTTACCATTGAATACACGATTTACACGAGCTATTGCCTGCATAAGATTGTGACCTCTCATAGGTTTGTAAACATACATTGTTGCTAACGATGGAACATCAAATCCAGTGAGCCACATATCTACGACAATAGCTATTTTCATAGGATTATCATTGTCCTTGAACTTCTTGGCAAGTTCTTTTTTGTATTGTTTATTGCCAATAATGTCATGCCATTCTTCCGGATCATTGTTATTTCCCGTCATAACCACTTTTATCTTTTCATCCCAATTCGGACGCAGTTCAAGCAATCTATGGTAGATATTCATTGCGATTGGACGGGAGTAAGCGACAATCATCGCTTTGCCAGTTAGTTCGAACTGACGATTTTCTTCGTAATGTTTCAAAATGTCTTGGCAGAGGGAATCTATTGTTGATGGCGCACCGAGTATTTCTTCAAGGTGAGACATTTTCTTTTTACTTTTTTCAATCTGTTCATCTGTTGCTCCTTTTGAAGCAAGTAATTCATATTCATCATCAATTGCCTTAAGCGTTTCTTCATCAAGGTTAAGATTGATCACTCGTGATTCATAGAATACAGGACAGGTAGCACCGTCAGCTACAGCTTGGGTCATGTCGTAGATGTCGATATAGTCTCCGAATACTTCGGTAGTATCACGGTCCTTAGTGGAAATAGGTGTACCGGTAAATCCTATGAATGAAGCATTAGGCAGGGAATTATGGATAATTCTTGCTGTTCCGATTGAAATCTTACCAGTCTTTTCATCTACTTTTTCCTCAAAGCCATATTGACTACGATGGGCTTCGTCAGTCATGACTACGATATTTCTGCGTAGTGAGAGAGCTTCTTCCGATTCTTCAAATTTCTGCATTGTAGTAAAGATAATGCCATTAGCTTCGCGACCGGATAAAAGTGATTTTAAATCCTCCCGGCTTTTGGCTTGTACAGGCGTTTGACGAAGAAATTGTCGGCATTTGGAGAACTGAGTATAAAGTTGGTCATCCAAATCATTGCGGTCGGTAATTACTATAATGGTAGGTTGGAACAGTTCTTCCTGTAAAAGGTGGGCATAGAATACCATTGACAGTGATTTTCCACTACCTTGCGTATGCCAGAATACACCGATTTTTCCATTTCCTTGTATGGCTTTTTGGGTACGTTCAATAGCTTTTTTTACAGCAAAATATTGATGATAACCTGCCAGTATCTTTGCAGCCCCTAACTCATCTTTTGAGAAGCAAATGAAGTTCTTGATAATATCAATGAAGCGTTCTTTGATAAATATACCTTCAAAAAATACGTCATAGTCAATGAATTCTTCACTTTTATATATTCCATCTTTGGTTTTCCATTCCATATAACGATCTTCTTTGCTTGTGATTGTGCCAGCTTTTGAACATGCCATGTCACTCATAATGCAGAAAACATTATAAATGAATAGTGAGGGTATTTCTTTCATGTAATTGCGCAATTGGCGATAGGCCTCAGAAGCATCGGTTTCCTCTCGTGACGGAGATTTTAATTCAATAATAGTGAGCGGTAGACCATTAACGAAAATAATAATATCAGCACGTTTCTCTGAATGCTCAACGAAAGTCCACTGGTTGATTACTTGGAAGTCATTACGGTAGACATTGTTGAAATCAATCAGATAAATTATATCGTTATGTTGTTTAACTCCGTCGTGATAAGATATCTCGATTCCGTGTTGAAGATAATCCATGAAAAGCTCGTTCTTTTGCACTAAACTACCAGTCTCAATATTCTTTAATTTAATTATGGCTTCATCAATGGCAGAGTGAGACTTTGTATGATTAATCTTTGCTAAGCTATTAACTAATTGCTCTTCATAAAAAGCAGTATAATAGTCTCTCGCAATGTCAGGACCATATAGATATTGATAACCTAAATTCTTATAAAGAGTAATTAGTGCTTTTTCGTAGTTATCTTCTGTAAATGACATAGTTATATTTGTTTATTTAGTGATTGCTTTATGATATCTATAGTTTGATTTAATAGACTGAGAGAGTCAAAGCTTATTTCGACATCTCCATTTCCCCAACGACCTATGTCTGTAACATTTCTGCAAATACCACATGGGTCATTCACTCCATCAAAATCCATATTTATAGTTAATCTTAATCTTGTTTTTTGGATAATGATGTCGACAAAATTCGTTCTATATTTATATGCTATATATAACTTCTTGAACTCTCGTTTTATACTTGGATTTAAGGCCATGATGGCTTCATCAAGTTTTGTATAAAGCATCTTGACGAAAACATTAGAAAAATCATAGTTATCTATACTGTATTTCGTTGTAGGCTCTTCTGATTGTTTGAGATAAGTAGAGATGATTTCCTGTGAAACTGCGGGAAACTTCCATATATCAATAGAATAATCGCAAAGTTGTTTGGTACGTTCTTCAATAGTATCAATATTCCAAATATTTTGTTCAACTACATACTTATTTAAGGTATGAGTCGCACTTTGTTTTAGAACTAAAAGTTTTTCAGAGAAGGGGCGGTCTCCCATTTCTGAATTATATTTAGTGAGAGTAAGATTTCCAAGGCGATGCAGGTAAGTCTTATGGTCTTCTTTCCAATTTTCACCTAAAGCACTAACCCAGTCCGGTTTTAGATTGTCATTCTGTGGCATTATGTGTTCAATGGTGAATCCAGTGAATGATATAGGTTCTTTGTTGTTGTAGTTCTCCAGTTTGACAAGAATATAATTGATGCTTCTCATTGTATATATATCTTTTATTTGGAGTTTCCGTTTAAATTCTTCATCGGTTGGAAAACGTTTGTAAGTTTCCAAAGAAAGGAATGCAACTTTAATTGAGTTTAAATAATCATCGATTTTAATATTGTTACGCATTGTAGCAAATGTTTTATTCAATGAGCTTGTTGGTATTTCGCAAACAGCACGTCGGACAACATAGGACTCTGTTAATCTCAGAATAGCAATAAAATCAGCTTTTGATATAACATTATTCTTATAATCGCCATACACTTTAAGAAGTAGTGGATATGCAACTTCCATTTTTACTATGCGGATGTCTATGAAGATAGCATGTAACTCTGGGTCAGAACAAGTATTTGCAGAAATTTCATTATAACATTGTGCATAAAAAAATAAATCTTCTGCCAGTTCTTTGGTATTATTGGATACGCCAGTGTTGATGCAATAAGATTTGAAACTGTCATACACTTGCTCTTTATTTGGAATAGAGGCTAATTTCATGGTAAGATAATCACGAAAGAACTTATCCATTAATTCGGAACGCTTTTCAACGGGGAAAGCATTTTCCATAGGCTGCCAATAATTTACATATATATCTTTCTGTTCATCGTTAGTCATACCCATAAGGATATAGTTACGTATGAGGTCTGATTCTGATAAATCCATACCTGTTGAGTTTAGACTTTCAAAGATAAGTTGTGGATCGTCACCTTCTTCGCGTTTCAATGTAATATTCACAATTTGAAGCTTTGCGATAGAATTGTATATTTGAGCTGGCGTTAGTTCATTTCCTGCAATTTTCTCTTTGAAGTAAATGTAATTATTGAGGATATTAGACTGCGTATCTTCATTAATCGGACATACATCTATAAGTTTAATAAGTACTTCACGATCATTGTCATTCAGAAGAAGTTTGTAACGGTCATAACCTTTTTGATGATCATTTTTTAAAAGATAATAAGTGAGAGTATCTTCATCAACTTCTTCACTTGATGCCTCTCTTAAATGATCACGTAAGGCTATCATTAGAATTGTTAATGTAGTGACTCGTTGTTGCCCATCAATTATTTGGTATCTGTGTATTCCCATCGGGACATTTACATCGGATATCGTAACAATAGAACCGACAAAATGGTGTCGCTTTGACTGTTTTTCCATATTGACGATATCTTTCCATAATCTGTCGCACTGTACATCTTTTAGCCAACTATATTTTCTCTGATAGACTGGTACTACAAATTGATATTTACCATTTAATAATTCGTATATACTTCCTTTTGAAATATCCATAATATTATTTTTTTTCCAGGTTATCTAAAAAACTAAAATATATTTCTTTATATGCTTGATAATCTTGCTTGTATAATGCTTCAGAAGCAGATAGAAGAACTCCCCCCAATTCTAATGGATTTTCATCATCAAATAACTCGTTGAATGATTGGCAATCTTCGTAATGAATACGAGAGTCTCTTTTTGATGCGTAATTTATATAGTAATGCATAATATAACCTCCAATAACGTCTGTTATTTTATATGCTAGAAGTGACAGAGTAGAATTTATTGGGATATGTTTAATATCTTGCCCGTGCGAGGCAAAACCAGAATTATTCCTAATTTCTGCCAGTTTTTGAGAAACTGAAGCTATCCTTCTCCCAAGCTCGATTAATTCTTCTTTATAAGGTTCATCTTGAGTTATTAAACATTCAATTGTTCTTTTTACTGTTGTATTAAATTTATCATATTCAGTATAGTTGATATCTTGATTAGTCAGAATGGTTTTACAGATACCTTCGATTAAGCTTTTACATGTTTCAATACATAGTGCTGGATTCGAATCAACACTTACTTCGATCGTTGCAATATGGCTCTCAAAGCTGCTAAAGCTTGGAATTTTATTTATATGTTCTCGAATCCAATGCATTGTATTATGCTACTGATTTGATTAAATTATCATTTATACGGCGGTTAAGCTCGATTTTGGAATCGAGAGAGGACAGGATAGAAACTATTCTATTTTGCGTATCAATGTTAGGAATGTCTATTTCAAATTTACTGAGAGCATCTATCGTTAACGCCTTTTGAGTTGAGCCAATAGCTTTTGCATTAATTGCATTTTTGGCTATAGGAGACAAAAACCAATAGTATAAGAATTTACTATTGATTTCCTTAAAGTCGGTAAACCATGTCAGATTTCCATCTTTAAAGTAAAAAGTTTCATTTTTAACAATGTATGGAATACCTAATGTCCCGACAGAGGTTAATAGCATATCGCCTTCTTTGGGAACTCCGAATTTGTTTTTAATTTCATCATATCTTGACTTTGAAATATAAAGTTCGGTAGAAACGCTCTCTCCTTTCTGTTTTTCAATAATTTCTTTCCCTCTAAAAAAAGGAATACCAGAAGATTGATATTCTTTCGCAAAAATTCTTTTGCTTGATGAAATCGAGCAAAGATTTCCTATTTTATATGTTTTCCACTCTTCCATAAATGAGAATTTAGCGGTTCAAATTATTAATTTTAGTCATTAAAAAGTCCTTTATCTTTTAGACGTTTTAGTTCTTTGTCAAAATCTGACAAATATTCACGATCTTGTATGAGTTTAAATTTCTCATATTCACAGAAAGCTTTCGTTTGTGCTTCCTCATTAGATATTGTGCCGGAATGTTTTAGAACCTCATAGTCGCTTATTGCCAGGAAATTGCTTAATTTGTTTTTCCAATCATACATGGTCGTGATGAGTTGTTGCTCTGCTCTTAACTCTGCAAAATCAAGGAAAGCGGATGATAGACGTTCTAACTGTGATACCTCTTTGTCTGACAGATAGTTTTTGGCAACTATTGTATCTGACTTTTGTATTCTTCCATCAGGGGCTTTCTTCCACGTAGTCAACCCCATGTGGGGCATTTCAGCATCAGCACGATTGTAGATTAATTCTGCTGCTGTATGGTGGGTTACTGCCCAATGCATCATATTTTGTACCATTTTGAAAAACAGTTTGGTTATTTCTGATTTAGCATCGTAATCTGCACTACATTCAGCATATACATCTGTTATTTTCTGGTAATACCTGCGTTCGGAAGTGCGGATTTCACGGATACGTTGCAGTAAATCATCGAAATAATCTTTTCCGAAATGGCGGCCTTGTTTTAAGCGTTCATCATCCATAGCAAAGCCTTTGACGATAAATTCCTTTAGAACTCCGGTAGCCCAAATTCTGAATTGAGTGGCTTGGTAACTATTTACTCGGTACCCTACAGCAATGATTGCATCAAGATTATAGAACATAGGAGAACGTTCAACTTCTCTTTCTCCTTCTTGCTGAACTATCTGAATTTTTCGGATAGTTGCTTCTTCTTGCAATTCTCCAGACTCGTATATTTGCCCTAAATGATAATTGATTGTCTTTACATCTACGCCAAAAAGAGCAGCCATTCGCTTTTGAGACATCCAGAAGGTTTCATTATTGAATATCACTTCTATTTTTACTTCTCCCTGACTTGTTTTATAGAATAAGATATTGGAAGATAGATTATTGGAGGTTAGTTCAAATAAACTTGTCTGATTTTTGAAAAAGATGCGGGCTTGTTGTACTAATGCTTTCGTGGAGTCTGCATTTTCGGCAATGATAAGACAAGCCATTCTTGATAAATGGAAGTTTTCTACATTTCTGTATGCTCCGGAACCAAGTTTAACCATTTCTACAGTAAGGTGAAAATGGTCGTTTATATCCATTCCTTTTGCTTGAGCAATCGCGATAGCTTTTTTTACTACAGAAGTAAATCTGTAATAGGTCGTATAACCCATAGCTCCACATAAATCACGCGAAGTCCAATATTCCTTTCCATCTTGATTGTACTTTTTTATTAGCTCAAGTTGGGGTTGCATTTCAGGTATCTTATTCTCTTCCATATGTGTTAGCTATTTAAATCATTAACTTTTAATTCACCAGACATGAGTTTTGGTAATAATGCGTCACGAGTCATTGATAATCGCATATTTTGAAGGGAATTGTTTTTAATTGTTTTTAATGCAATTTCAGCATGGTTCGTGAATGATTCAAGCTTTTCACGTGGAATGACAGGAATTCTGTATTTGCTGATTGTATCTCCTGAAACCCTTTGACGTCCACTACTTCCGTTCATATTTTTAACAGCATAGTCTACAAAATCATGATTACGAGCTAAAAAATAGAAGAATGATGAAGAATAATTGCTTTTGGCTGAGATCACTATATACTCTGTGGATCCATATGCGATTTCATTCTTATCAAGGAAATTGATGAAAGCAGTCTTTCCATTTTCAAGGCAAGGAGTAATCCGAGCTATCAAAGTGTCTCCATTACAGAACTTCATACCACCATTGTATTCTTTTTCTATCCATCCATTAGGAAAACTGCCTGTAGTTGGAAGATTTGCCATTTCAATGCACTTTGCAGATGTACCTTTACTTAAATTTCGCTTAGGGTTAATTTCTGCAATTTCGTGAATTAATACAGTTGTACTATTTGCATATCTGTCAAGTAGTTCATTGAGCCAGGCCTGTGCCTGCTGCTCTAAATTATCATTTATACGGCGGTTAAGCTCGATTTTAGAGTCGAGGGAGGAAAGGATAGAAGCTATTTTCTGTTGAAGTTCATAATTAGGGTAGTCAATTAGAACTTCTTTTAGTTCAGACTGCTTGATTCCCGTTACCGTAGTGCCTGTTTCCCTCGCCTTTAGTCTATATTGGCCGATATTTGACATAAGGAAATATTTAAGATATGTATTATCCAAAGCATCTTCTTTACCTCGTAAACAGACGATTCTTTGCGCTAAAGCTATTTTATCATCCTTTAATTGTGCGACTTCACCTAATGGAGCTTCTGTAGTAAGGACAACATCTCCCACCTGCGGATACCCTCTGACCATCCAATCTCTATACTCTTCCGCTGGAAGAAATTCTGTAGGGGTTTCTATTCTTCCATTCTTGACTATTTTAGCTGTAATTAAAGGGATGCCACGCTCAACTTTATTGGGCGTTTTGCCTCGATAATCAATCAAAGTATCTAAAATATCTATAAGTCTATCTTGTTTCCATTGTTCCATAAATGAGAATTTAGCGGTTCAAATTATTAATTTTAGTCATTAAAAAGTCCTTTATCTTTTAGACGTTTTAGTTAGCTGTGTAAATCTTTAATTATTAGCCCACCAGACATGAGTTTAGGCAGAAGCAAATCTCTAGTCTCTGATAATTGCTTATTTTCGTCTAAATTTATTTTTGCTTTCAAATATAAGGAAGAAATACACTCATTAAAAGATCTGAATACATCTTGATTTGCAACAATGACTTGTATTTTGTTTAAAATATCTGTAGTCATACTTGGAACAGCTGAGCCTGAATTCATTGAAGCCAAATCTAGTTTCGATAGCAATAGATGACAATATTTGGCCACATTGGGCACTTTCTCTATTGAATAGAACATTGTGTCAACAGTCCAAAAAGGGCAATTAACATATAATACATTGTTTAATGTGCCTTTACGGGGAATTAGCACGGATTCTCCATTGTATAGAATTCCATCAGCTAGTCGCATAACTCCGCCTGATCCATAAACAGGAATATTACCATCATTTAATTTTTTGTGGTCTTTGCCATATCTAATATCTAAAAGGTCGGATAGCGTTCCTACTTTCCATCCTTCTGGTATCATCCCTAGCTGTGATTCCACGAATTTTTCACCCTTGAACGGTTCGAAATCCACAAACCAAGCCTTAAACAACGCCTGTGCCTGCTGCTCTAAATTATCATTTATCGGCTTGTTTTTATGTGGTAAATGACACCTGCTATAATATGTAATATGATTTACATTCATTAATTGATATATTTGCGATGTGATAGTTTTACATTATTTTGGCTAACCATTGCATAATGCATAGTTGTATCTATTTTTACGTGTCCGAGTAATTTTTGCACTTGTTCTACTGGCATTCCTTTGTCAATTGCCATTGTAGCTAATGTACGTCGAAATTTGTGTGGATGTACACGGACAATCTTGGCTTGACGCCCAATTTTGCGTAATCGAGTTTCAACTCCTGATATCTGTAGACGGTTGTGTGGTTTGGCTAAAGAAACAAATAGTGCCTTGTTCCGGTCTTTTCTGGTACTGAGGTACTGTTGTAAATGTATTTTGGCTCGTGCATTAAAATACACTATTCGCTCTTTATTTCCCTTGCCAAAAACAATACATTCGCGTTCATTGAAGTTGATATCTTCACGGTCTAACTTTACTAATTCACCAACACGCATACCGGTAGATGCTAAAAGATCAATCATAGCGAGATCACGGATTTTAATGCAATTGTCACGAAGGTGTTCAATATTCTCATCGGTCAATATTTCCTTGACTTGTGTACCGGTTTTTACTTTATGAATTCTACGAATCGGACTTTTGATAATATAATCTTCTTCTTCAAGCCAAGCAAAAAATGAGGAGAAGATACGTCGAATATTGTCAATTGTTACTTTACTTGACTTATTCTTGCGCTGAAATACTGCTAAATAGGCGCGGATATCTTCTGTAGAGTAATCTACTACCTTTTTTGGCATCTTTTTTAAGAGTTGTTTAATTGTAGAACTGTAATATTTAATTGTGGGAGTTGTGCATCCTTCAACTTGTTTAGCAGACAAAAAGATTTCAAGTAGTCGGTCGTTGGTTGCAGTGTCTTCGTGCATCTTTTCACCATCTTTCATAATGGTATATTTACTTACTATTTGAAGCAGAACACCATTTAATTGAACCATTTGTTCTATACTTAAAACATCTGTCATTGCATTGCTGATCTCTTGAATTAATTTCTCTTTCATATTCTTCAATTATTAGATTAAATAATTGAAGAAATATAGTACTATTTATTTAATTGTAAATCCTATACTGCCTAATTGTTTTCGAATTTCTTCTTCCAAGTCATGAGATTGGGCAAACAAGTCAGATAACTCAGAGGTGAGTCGCTCCATTTTTTCTTGGAAAGGTTCACCGTCATCTTCTACTTCTGCAATTCCGACATATCGTCCCGGAGTAAGGATATAATCCTGTTTTGCTACATCTTCAAGTGTGGCAATGGCACAAAACCCCTTCTCATTATCTAATGTTCCCTCATTAAAGGCATGAAATGTATCGGCTATTTTTTGAATATCCCCTTTTTCTCCTTCTTCTGAATCAGAAAGTTCGCGAAGTTTGCGCGTAACCATTGTTCCCATGTTACGGGCATCTACAAATAGGATTTTTCCTGTTTGTTTTTTAGCCCTATTTAAGAACCATAAAGAAACAGGAATTCCTGTCGTATAAAAAAGCTGTGAAGGTAATGCGACAATGCCCTCTATGAGATCGGCTTTTATAATATTCTCACGAATTTTTCCTTCACCTCCACTCTGTGAAGACAGAGAACCATTAGCAAGCACCATACCTATACGTCCTTTGGGAGAGAGATGATGTATCATGTGTTGTAGCCATGCAAAGTTAGCATTACCTGCTGGCGGAATGCCAAATTTCCAACGTACATCGTCTTGTAGTTTATCTACTCCCCAATCGCTTAAGTTGAATGGTGGATTTGCTAAAATATAATCAGCTTTTAGAGTTGGGTGTTGGTCATCAAAGAAAGTATCGGCATTAAATTTGCCAAGGTCTGCTTCTATACCGCGGATGGCTAAATTCATCTGAGCCATTTTCCATGTAGTAGGATTGCTGTCTTGACCAAATACAGAAATATTGTTGATGTTACCTTGATGGCGTTCAATAAACTTTGCTGATTGAACGAACATGCCACCAGAACCACAGGCAGGGTCATAAACACGTCCACTATAAGGTTGAAGAACTTCTACCAAAGTGCGAACAATGCAAGCTGGCGTGTAAAACTCACCTGCAAGTTTTCCTTCTGCTTCGGCAAATTTAGAAAGACAGTATTCATAAGCGCGTCCGAGTATGTCCTTTGTGTCTCCATGTTCCCTCATTTGAATGTTGGTGAATAAATCAACGACGTCTCCTAAACGACGTTTGTCTAACTCTGGCCGTGCGAAATTTTTAGGAAGAATGCCTTTTAGGCGAGTGTTTTCTTTTTCAATTAATCGCATTGCATTATCAATTACAGTGCCAATCTCAGGTGCATGAGCCGCTTTTGCAATCATAGACCAACGTGCCTCTTGGGGTACAAAGAATATATTTTCTGAAGTGTATTCATCTTTATCTTCTTCAAAACCATCTCCCTCATCAATGAGCGCTTGATATTTTGCTTCAAATCTATCAGATATATATTTGAGGAAGATAAGCCCTAAGACTACAGATTTATATTCTGAAGCATCCATATTACCTCTTAATAAATCAGCCGCTTTCCAAATATCTTTCTCAAATCCTATTTCTGCTGTATTAGTTTTAGCCATAATTAATGTGTTTCCTTTTTTATTATGATAGATTTATTCTGTACAACTTACTTGTGTACATAATGCTACAAAGTTAAGAAAAAGAATTTACTATATGAAGGAAGAAAAAGAATTTATCTGTTTTCAATAGATATAGTTTATCTTATTGCATCCTCACTATGTAATACTCTGTTCTCCTCCTTTTTTCTTTAACCTATGATCTAACACAGCAATGAATCTTTTCTTTTCGGAGATGTTTTTAATATGTTCGCATCTGTCATATTCTGTATTATACAACAAAGGCTTGCTGCTCTATTTTCTTTCCACCTTCTTCACCCACTGGAAATAGCTTTTCAGCAGCGTTTCTTCCGGTATAAGTTCCGTCATCCCGTGCTCTTCCAGATACAGCTCCGTGGCCCTTGTGAACATCATCCCGTTCTTAAACTTGTTCTTGCGCAGGAAGCGGTAATAATCCATTCTCATTTCATAGTTGATTTCTTGCTCCAGAACCTTTACGGCCTCTTCTCCCAGATAATTATAAGTCCTCGGGTCTTTCCCCACGCTGGGGCAAGGCAGGGAGAGGGTGACATTCCCCCGGTCCCGCCACGACACGCCCTTGGGGCGGGGAGTGGTGAGCTGTAGCAGGCAACTGTAAAGATTCTGATTTTTGGTAAAAC
>ERZ772818.2672-NODE-2672-length-13185-cov-6.758416_pt1 | contig 13185 bp, 8 predicted proteins | sample MGYA00580837_ERZ772818 | MGnify/ENA primary metagenome ERZ772818 (study PRJEB29015, sample SAMEA2737671) | human gut metagenome | biome: human gut; feature: human-associated habitat; material: faeces | place: China | collected 2012 ...
AAAGAAATGCTATATTATTATTAATATTTTTAATAAACATTGTTAATTTGTTTTCACACTTTCAAATTTAGTCTTACTAACTAACTCGGAAATTTCATATATCAATTTTTGTTGTTCGGGACTACATTTATCTAAAATATTTTTAAAATCTTCTTTTAAATAATCTTTAGAAGTCGTATTACTACCTGTTAACAAATATCCTGGTGATACTTTTAAAAATTCTGCAATTTGTGTCAATCTTTTCAAATTAATATGTGATTTTCCTGTTTCAACTCTACTTAAAAAAGCAACAGAAATATTCAATTCATCAGCTAATTCCTCTTGTGTCAAATTTTGGTTATTTCTTGCTTCTTTTATTCTTTTACCTATAACACTATAATCAGGTGCCATAACTGTTCCTCCTTTTCTTGTTTGTAAATATAACACCTATAAGGAAATATGTCAATACTTTTTTAATTAATTTGTAAATATTTATTCTTGATGTCTAATATTATTAATGAAACTTTTGATTTCATATTTTTTAATTCTTGTTCACCTATATCATTTATATTTAGCATGTTATAAGAAAAATTTATTATATTGTCTTTATATGTAACATAATTAATTTTACCATTTTCCTTACAATTGTTAGTTTTCCATATAGAATTTCCAGTGTATATAACAATTGGTATTACTATTGGATTTCTTATCTTTTGTTCTTTGCTCTCTTTCTTCCACCTATTTATTATATTTGAAGAGTGTTCAAACATTTTATATGCTATATTTGTATCTATTTTATCTATTTCTTTTATTATCAGAAATATTTCCTTTCCTTTTATTTTACATATTATTATATTTTTACTGTTTTTGTCTGTATTTGCCTTTATTTTGCTACAATATACAATATTTGGATCTTCTATAATTGAAGTAATATTAAAAAAGTCTGTTAAAAAATCTGTTAATTCATTTTTATCACTCAAAATTTCTGTTATTGGATATTTTGTTATTGATTCTGTGAATTTCCCGCTTTTCTGTTCATATTCTAATATTTCTTCTTCTATTCTTCTTATTCTTTTTCCCTTTTCCTGATTATCCATAAAATCATTATAGGAAAAATAAATCATAATGCCTCCTTCCTATCTTAATATATTACACTTTGTTTTTTGGATTTGTATTTAGATATTAAAAATTTGTATGATTTTGATTTTTGAAATTAATCTTTTTTGAATTTAAAGTACTTTGAATTTCCATAAAAAATTTTTCTATCATTATAGTAACATAAATAGGTAACCATTGCAATTATTTTTTCAATAGTTACCTAAATTATAATTTTATTAATAATTTTAGACTGTTTTTTTGTCATCTATTGTCGTTTTTTGTCTTACATATTCATATAAAATAACACCTGTTGCAACAGAAGCATTCAAGCTCTCCGTTTTTCCAAGCATAGGTATTTTTATTTTTTCATCTGCTATTTTTTGAATTTGTGGTTCAACACCATTTGCTTCGTTTCCTATAATAATTACTTTTTTATCAAAATTGATATCATATAAACTATTTTTAGTTTGTAATGAACTTACAACTATTCTAAAATTATTTTTTTGAGTTTCTTTTAATGTTTGTTCTAAGTTTTCACACTCTATAATTTTAATTCTGAAAATTGCTCCCATTGTTGAACGAACAACTTTTGGGTTATAGCAATCTGCTGTTCCTTTTGATACTAATATTTGATTTAGTCCTACACTGTCAACAGTTCTTAATATTGTTCCTAAGTTCCCTGGGTCTTGTATATCATCTAATGCAACTATTATGTCTTGACTATAATCAATTTCATTATTTTTATTATTCATGCTTATTATTGCTAATATTCCTTGTGGCGCATTCACATCTGACATTGTTTTTAATATGTTTTCAGTTACATATATACAATTGTATTTTGCAATTTCATACATTAAATCTTTTGGAATGATTCCTGAATCCTCACAGTTGTCACAAATTATAATATTCTTTATATTTGCTTTTTCTTCAATTGCTTCTTTTACTAATTTTATTCCTTCTATAATGAATTCTTGGTTTATGTCTCTGTATTTTTTTTCTTTTAATTTTTTTACATGTTTTACAAATTCATTATCTTTGCTAGAAATTACTTGCATATTCTCTCCTTTCACTCTGATTTATTCTATTCATCATCATCATTAAAAATTTTTGGGATAGAGGGACGGGGTTCTATCTCGTCCCTCTATCCTGAATTTTTATTTACTTAATTGTTTCAAAAATTCTGTAACGTCATTTAAAATCTGTCTTTCATTTGTTGTTCCAATATCTAATGTAATCATAGTTTTTATACCTGGTGAAAACTTAATTCTATTACCATAAACTTTAAGTAGTTTTTGCAAATCAATTTCATATTTACTTTGTTCAAAAGTAAATACAACAGCTGTTCTTTTACTTGCAATTTTACTTATTGCAAATGGTTTTGCTAAATATTTGATTCTTGCTATGTCTAATAAGTTTTCTAATTCAGCAGGCATATTTCCAAATCTATCTATGATTTCATCTACAACATTTTGGATGTCTTCTTCTTTCTTGCATAATGCTATATTTTGATATACTTCTATTTTTTGTGCTGAGTCTGGTATGTATTCGTCTGGTATATAACTTGTTACATTTAAGTCTATTTGTATGTCTATTTCTGGCTCTACTTCTACTCCTTGCATTTCTTTTACTACTTCGTCTAGTAATGTGCAATATGTGTCATATCCTACTTGTTCTAGGTGTCCTGATTGTATTTCTCCAAGCATGCTTCCTGCTCCTCTGATTTCTAGGTCTCTCATTGCTATTTTGAATCCTGAACCAAATTCAGTGAATTCTTTTATTGCTTTTAGTCTCTTGTCCGCTTCTTCTGATAGCATTTTGTCTTTTCTATAAGTTATGTATGCATATGCTTGCCTATCTGACCTTCCAACTCTACCACGTATTTGATATAATGCTGCTAGTCCCATTCTGTCAGCATTTTCTACTATAATTGTGTTTGCATTTGCTATGTCAATTCCTGATTCTAATATTGTTGTACATACTAGGACATTTGATTTTTTTTCAATAAATTCTTGCATTATTTCTTCTATTTGATTTCCAGTCATTTGTCCGTGTGCATAACTCACAGTTGCTTCTGGTACTAATCTTGATATTTCATCTGCTTTTTTCTGTATTGTGTCTACTCTGTTATAAATGTAAAATACTTGACCATTTCTTTCTAATTCTTTTGTTATTGCCTCTTTTATAACTTCTTGGTCATATTCCAATACATAAGTTTGAACTGGTTTTCTGTTGTGAGGTGGTTCATAAATTACTGACATGTCTCTTATTCCAACTATTGACATGTGCATTGTTCTTGGTATTGGAGTTGCTGTCATTGTTAATACATCTATATTTGATTTGTATTGTTTTATTTTTTCTTTTGCTTTTACTCCAAATCTGTGCTCTTCATCTATTATTAATAATCCTATGTCTTTGAATTCAACATCTTTACTTAATAATCTATGTGTTCCAACCACAATGTCTACATCTCCTAATTTTAACTTTTTGATTACTTCATTTTGATATTTTGTGCTTTTGAATCTATTTAATATATCTACTTTTATTGGAAAATCCTTCATTCTGTCTCTAAACTCTTCATATTGTTGTTGTGCTAAAACTGTTGTCGGTACTAGATATGCAACTTGTTTATGGTCCATTACAGCTTTAAATGCAGCTCTTATTGCAACTTCTGTTTTTCCATATCCAACATCACCACATAAAAGTCTATCCATTGGTCTTTGATTTTCCATATCTTTTTTGACTTCTTCTATACACCTTAATTGGTCATCTGTTTCTTGATATGGGAATTGGTCTTCAAATTGTTGTTGCCAAGGTGTATCTGGGCTGAAAGCATATCCTTTTGATTGTTCTCTTTTTGCATATAGTTCTATTAATTCTCTTGCAACAGCTCTTAAATTCTTCTTTACTTTTTCTTTTGTTTTAATCCAGTCTTTGCTACCTAGACTGTTCATTGGTGGATTAATTGCATCTCCACCTGTATATTTTCTAATTGCATCTAATTGACTTGTTGGTACATATAAAATTGCATCATCTTTATATTTTAATTTGATATAGTCTTTTGTTGTTTTGTCTGCCGTTATAGTATTTACACCAACAAAAAGTCCTATACCATAATTTTGGTGTACGACATAGTCTCCAACTTTTAAATCTGCAAATACTACTTTTTCGCCTTCTTTAAATGCTTGATTTGCAAATGTTTTCTTCTTTTTTCCTCCATCAATTAAGTCATCAGCTGAAATTACAACTTGATTTATTTCAAAGTTTTCAAATCCTTCTGTAATTTTTCCAATTGAAATTGTTACAATATTTTCAGTTGATTTCACTATAATTGTTTTGTCTAGTTTTTCCTCTATTTTACATAGTATATCTTCTTTTTCCAATAGTTCTTTTAATTTTTTTGCTTTTTCTTTGTTTTCAACCATTACATATATGCTTTTCTTTTCTTTATTCCACTTACTTAAATCTTCAAATAGATTTTCTATTTCACTTTTGTAATAATTGATTTCTCTATATTCAAAATGATATCTTTGTGCTTGTTTTTTAGTTACTGCATCTTGTTTTTCCAAATATATTGTGTGATATTTGCTTTCTAAGCTTTCAAATTCAATTGAAGATGTGTTTGATAATGCTTCTGGCACTATTTTTTCTTTTTCTATTAGATTTTTACTTAGATTTTCAATATCTTGTAAGATATTCATTTCTCTTTGTTCAACTTTGTTTACTTCATCAACCATTAGTAGACTTTCATTACTCATATAGTCTATTAAAGTTTCTTGTTCTTCATAAAATTCGTCGAAGTATTTATCTATTTTGCTTATATAATTTCCTGCTTTTATTTGTTCTAGGTCTTCTTCTATTATTTCATCTTGTTTTCCTTCTGTTAGTTTTTTTCTTATTTTTTTGCAGATATTTTCTATTTTGTCTTCTAAGATATATTCATTTGCTGGATATATTTTGGCTTTTTCTAGTGTTGATATTGACCTTTGACTACTTATGCTAAAATTTCTGATTGAGTCAACTTCATCTCCCCATAACTCAATTCTTATTCCGATTTTGTCATCTAATGAGATGTCTACAATTCCACCTCTAACGCTGAATTGCCCTCTTCCTTCTATTAGTTCGCATCTTGAATATCCCATGTTTACTAGACTTTTTTTTATGTCTTCTAGGTTATAAATGTCCCCCACTTTGAATTCTAATATATTTTTGAATAGTGCCTTTTTTGATGGTAGTTTTTGCATTAGTGCTTCTATTGTTGTTACTACTATTATGTTTTTCTTTTCTTTTATTTTATTTAGTGTTTCTATTCTTTCATATGGTAGGTCTTTGCTTTCTGCTACATAGTCATATGTTACTATTTCTTTTTTAGGGAAAAATATTACTTTTTCTTTGTCAAATGTTTGTAGGTTTTCTAGTATTTTTTTTGCTTGTATTTCGTTGTATGTTACTAATAATATTGATTTTTTGTTGTATCCGTTTATTGCAGAGACTAGTTCTGTCATTCCAACGCTAGTTAAGCCCGATATTGATATCGGACTTTTTTCTTTTTCTATTTGGTTACTTAAATCTATAAATTTCTGTGATTTTCCTAGTTCTCCTATTATGGTGTTCATTATATTCCATCCTTTCTAGGTTATTTTGTTTTTATATTATATCATGTTTGTTATAATTTTTAAAGAATTTTATTAAAATTTTATACTTTTTAGTTACCATTCAGTAAGATGCTTTCTATGGTGTCTTTGCATATATGTTTTCAAAAATTCAACCGTTTGATTGGAATTCAAAATAGAAAATATTATATAAAAATGTGAGGAATGTTCACGGGTAAAATGTATATATGTATATGATTTGATAATTTTTTCGGCTTCAATACGCAACATAAGAATTTCTAAATAAATTAATGGCACCCTTCCACTTTGTGAACTCTTTCCATTAATTTATTTAAGAAATTCTAATATTGCTCCAATCACATTCAAAAATTATAAAATCATATACATATATACATTTTAAGCCTGAGTGAAAGCGGCCCATATTTTTATATTAAATTTTCTTTTTGAATGTAATGAAAAAAGGAAGAAAGAAGTACAAAGGTATTCTGTATCTTTGTACTTCTTTCTTCTTTACATCTTTACAACTAATTTATTAAACTTAGAATTTATATAATTTTCAAGTTTAGTCATAAAAACCTGAGGTTCAATTTCTTTTTTTGCAACCATATCCAATCCCTTCTCCCAACTAGCAGTAAGCTTAGGATTAAGCATATCAGGCATTGAAAAATTAACAATATCATAAATAATCTCACCCTTATTTGTAGGAGTAATAATTTGAGTTTTCTTATTTATATCAATATATTTAATTCTTTCCAACTTTTCAATAATCCCTCCACGAGTAGCACTAGTACCAATTCCAGCACCTTTTATTTGTTCACGAAGTTCCTCATCTTCAATAAGTTTACCTGCATTTTCCATAGCAAGAATAATTGAACCTGAATTATATCTTGAAGGTGGAGATGTTTCCGCTTCTTTTATTTCATAATTTTTAACAACCAATTCTTGTCCCTTTTTTAATTTCTTCAAAATTTCCAAGTCTGTCTCTTCGGTTTTTTCCACATTTTGTGCATCTTCTGTGGATTTTTCAGTTTGCATTTTTTCTGTTGGTTTTGCAATTTCTAAATATCCTCTATTTACACAAACCTTTCCACTTGCATAAAATGTCTCGCCCTCTACATCAACAGTTACTTGAACTTTATTATATTCTGCTGGTGGATAAAAAATTGCTAAAAATCTTTTTACTATAAGTTTATAGATTTTTTTCTGCAATTCAGGTAATTTATCATAATTTTCATATCCTTGACCTGTTGGAATAATCGCATAGTGGTCTGTAATTTTGCTATCATTTACATATTTGGTTTTAGCTAAATTATTTGTTGGATATTTTTCATCTACCATTTTCTTTACATATCCTTGTATTTCTTCATCTTTAAATCCTTTTGCTATTCCATTTAAATTTTTAGAAATTTCTTTTGCAACAGCTGTTGATAATACCCTTGCATCTGTTCTTGGGTATGTAACTAATTTTTTTTCATACAAATTTTGAATAACATCTAATGTTTCTTCTGGCTTTATTTTAAATCTTTTTGTACATTCATTTTGAATTTCTGCTAAATTGAATAATAGTGGTGCATTTTCTTTTTGTTTTGATTTTTTTAGTTCTGTAATTATTGCCTTTTTGTCTTGTAATGAAGCTATAAATTCTTTGGCTTTTTGTTCATTTTTAAATCCTGATTCATTATATAGTAGTGGTGATTCATATAATTTTGATTTTTCATTTACTTTCCATTCTGCTTTAAATGCTGAATTTTCATCTCCAAATTCTCCTACTATTTTATAATATTTTGTCTTAGTAAAATTTCTAATTTCTCTTTCTCTTGAAACTATCATTCCCAAAACGCATGTCATAACACGTCCAACTGAAATTGAGGCTTTTTCTTCATTTATTTTATTTGCTAATGTTCTTCCTTGTGTAATTGACAATAATCTTGAAAAATTAATTCCTATTAAATAATCTTCTTTTGCTCTTAAATATGCACTATCTGATAAGCTATCATATTCAGAAGAATCTTTTGCTTCTCTTATTCCTCTCAAAATTTCTTCTTCTGTTTGTGAATCTATCCATACTCTTTTTACTTTTGCTTTTGGATTTGGATGTGCCATCATCAAAACAAGTCTTTGAATGTATTCTCCTTCTCGTCCAGAGTCTCCTGCATTGTAGATTTCTTCTACATCTTCTCTTTGCATTAGCCCTTGAACTATATTAAATTGATTTTGAACATTTGATATTACTTCATATTTCCACTCTTTGGGTATAAATGGTAATGTGTCTAATCTCCAAAATTTTAGTTTTTCATCATATTTTTCAGGATAACTCATTGTTACTAAATGTCCTACACACCATGTTATTATCCATTCATCTGATTCTATGTATCCATTTTTTCTTGGAGCTGTTATTTTTAACGCTTTCGCAAATTCCATTGCTACTGATGGCTTTTCTGTTATTAATAATTTTTTGCTCATTTTATCATCCTTTTTCTGAGTATTTTTACTATTTTATTTTTGTATTTATGTATTCATTTGCAATTATTTCTATGCTTTCAACTCTCTTTTTAGTTAATTCATCATCAAAATTATATCTATTTAAAATTTCAAATATATAGTTTTCTTTTTTTAATATTTCGAAACTTGGTTTATAGTTTATATCAAATATCAATGCTAATACACATACAATATCATCTATATATTTTAAAATAACATTTTTTTCTTTTTTTATTGATGATTTTTTCATAAATTCATTATATATTTTTTCTGATAATATTGATTTATTTACCATGTCTTCATTATTTTTATAGAAAATATATACTGATTCATATAGTATATCTATTTTATCTGCATCTCTTATTAATTTTGCAAACATCATTTCTTCTTGTGTTAAACCACTTTCTATTGAAAATTTATTATGATTTTTTATTGCTTTTCTTATTATTTCATCATATTCATTTGTATCAATAAATTTTCTTATAATTCCTTCTTCAAATAATACTTTAGCCCCATAATCCCCATGGTCAAATCCTTCTATATTATCTCCTAGCCCTATTTCTGTATATTGCTTAAATCTTCCTATATCATGCAATAATCCTATTAATGTTGCTAGTTGTATTTGTTCTTCATTTAATTCTAATTCTTTTGCTAGTTGATTTGATATTTTCATTACTCTTAATGAATGCTGTTGCTTTCTATCGATATTTTCATCTTGTAAATTGAATTTTCCTGTATATTTTATAAATTCCTCTTTTGCTTTTTCCATATCTATTTTCATTTGATTTCTTCCCTTCTTGTTGAATTATAACATATAAAAAATTTTTTTCAAGTAAAAGTTCTTGAAACATCTGTGTTTTTGGTATATAATAGCTACTATCAAGAATTAATACGGTTTTATGAATGAAAGGAGCAAAAAATGGCTTACAATTTTAAAGAAATAGAAAAAAAATGGCAAGAAAAATGGGACAAAGAAGGAACATTTAATGCCAAAGATGATTACACTATGAAAAAATGGTATGGACTAATAGAATTCCCATATCCATCAGGACAAGGTCTACATGTTGGACATCCACGTAGTTACACTGCATTAGACATAATCGCAAGAAAAAGAAGATTACAAGGATACAATGTATTATTTCCAATAGGATTTGACGCATTCGGTCTACCTGCTGAAAACTATGCAATAAAAACAAATGTACATCCTAAAATAACAACAGCACAAAATATAGCTCATTTTACAGAGCAATTAAAATCATTGGGATTTTCTTTTGACTGGTCAAGAAAAATAGACACAACAGACCCTGAGTATTACAAATGGACACAATGGATTTTCATTCAATTATATAAACATGGTCTAGCATATAAAGCAACAATGCCTATCAACTTCTGTACAGGATGCAAAGTTGGTTTAGCAAATGAAGAAGTAGTTAATGGTGTTTGTGAAAGATGTGGTAGTCCTGTCGTTCAAAAAGAAAAATCTGAATGGATGCTTAAAATTACTGATTATGCTCAAAAATTAATTGATGATTTAGATGATGTTGATTTCTTAGAAAAAATCAAAGTTCAACAAAAAAATTGGATTGGTAGATCAGAAGGTGCAGAAGTTAATTTCAAAATTGCTAATATGGATAAGAATTTAACTGTTTACACAACAAGACCTGATACTTTATTTGGCGCAACTTATATGGTTATTTCCCCAGAACATCCAATTTTAAAAGAATTAGAAGATAAAATTGAAAATTTAAGTGAAGTTCAAGAATATCAAAAACAAGCTAGTTTAAAATCTGCTTTCGAACGTTCTGAATTGAATAAAGAAAAAACTGGTGTTGAAATTAAAGGTATTACAGCTATAAATCCATTGACAAACCAAGAAATTCCTATCTGGATTTCTGATTATGTTTTAATTACATATGGTACTGGTGCAATAATGGCTGTTCCTGCTCATGACACTCGTGATTATGAATTTGCTAAAAAATTCAATTTACCAATTGTTCAAGTTGTTGATGGCAAAAATGTTGATTTATCAAAAGAAGCTTTCACAGATGTTGCAACAGGTAAACTTATCAATTCTGATTTTTTAAATGGTTTAGAAGTTTCAGAAGCCAAAAAGACTGTTATAAAATATTTGGAAGATAATCATATTGGTACTAAAAAAGTTAATTATAAATTACGTGACTGGGTATTTTCTCGTCAAAGATATTGGGGTGAACCTATTCCAATGGTTTATTGTGATGATTGTGGCTGGGTTCCACTTGATGAAAAAGATTTGCCTTTAAGATTACCAGAAGTTGAAGAATTTACACCTGGTGAAAATGGTGAATCACCTTTGGCAAAACAAACAGATTGGATTAATACTAATTGTCCTCATTGTGGTAAACCTGCGAAAAGAGAGACAGATACAATGCCTCAATGGGCTGGTTCTTCTTGGTATTTCCTAAGATATATGGATCCACATAATGACAAAGAACTTGCTTCAAAAGAAGCTTTGGAATATTGGTCACCTGTGGATTGGTATAATGGTGGTATGGAACATACTACTTTGCACTTATTATATTCAAGATTTTGGCATAAGTTCTTATATGATATTGGTGTTGTTCCAACAAAAGAACCTTATCAAAAGCGTACTTCTCATGGCATGATTTTGGGAACAAATGGTGAAAAAATGTCTAAATCAAAAGGAAATGTTATAAATCCAGATGATATAGTAAATGAATTTGGTGCTGATACTTTTAGAGTCTACGAAATGTTTATGGGACCTTTTGATCAAGTTGCTGCATGGTCTATGGAAAGTATTCGTGGCTGTGGTAAATTCTTAGATAGAGTTTGGAATATGCAAAATATGTTAGTTGATGGTGATATCTATTCACCAGAAACTGAAAAAATGATGCATAAAGCAATTAAAAAAGTTTCACAAGATATTGAAGATATGAAATTTAATACTTCTGTATCTACCTTTATGACAATGGTTAATGAATTTTATAAGATTGGAAAAATTAATAAAGCTGAGTTTAAAACATTTTTAACTTTATTAAATCCATTTGCACCACACATCACAGAAGAACTTAATAAACTTGCTGGTTTTGAGGCTGATGTCTCTACATATAGTTGGCCAGAATATGATGATTCTAAAACTGTTGATGATGAAATTACTTTACCTATTCAGTTTAATGGTAAATTAAAAGCTACTATTACTATTTCTGTTGATGAAAATGAGTCTTCTGTTAAAGAAAAAGTTCATAATGCTATTGATTCTAAATTGGATGGTAAAACTATTGTTAAAGAAATTTATATTAAAAATAAAATTTATAATGTTGTTGTTAAATAATGTTTAAATTTGTAAGATTTAATAAATATAATTTATATTTGTGATATAACTTTAATTATCTACCCTATTGAATTTTGAAGTTCAATAGGGTATTTTATTGAAATTAATACGCTCGAACCGCTGAATTTAAAGCGTAGATTTTATCATCATGATTATCTAATCTTTTTTCGCATTTTTCTACTCTTTTATTTACTGAATTAAATTTTTCTGTATGTCCTGTGACTACATCTAATAAAATATCAAGTTTTTCTCCATGTTCTACTTCTATTCTTGCTACTGCTAGGCTTACTTGATCTATTTTTTCTAAAAGATTTTTTTCCATGTTTTGTTGCTTTTTATCAAGTTCATCAAGTCTTTTGGTTGTTTCTTCTTGTTTTTGTCCAAATTCATCAAGTCTTTTGGTTGTTTCTTCTTGTTTTTGTCCAAGTTCATCAATTCTTTTAGTTGTTTCTTCTTGTTTTTGTCCAAGTTCATCAATTCTTTTAGTTGTTTCTTCTTGTTTTTGTCCAAGTTCATCAAGTCTTTTGGTTGTTTCTTCTTGTTTTTGTCCAAGTTCATCAAGCCTTTTGGTTGTTTCTTCTTGTTTTTGTCCAAGTTCATCAAGTCTTTTGAATGTTTCTTTTTGTGCATCTTTTAAGTCTATTAGTAACTCTTTTATTTCATTATCTGCCATATTTTTTCCTCCTTTCCGAAATATTACCAACTAAGAACTAATTATGTATTCAATAAAATTATACTTCTTAGTTTTTGTTGATAAAAGTATTATAACACCTAGCTATAAGGAATGTCAACAAAAAAATTTCGACAAAAACTGACAAAAACATTAATATTTTCATAAATTTCAATACTTATGATATTTAAAAGATTAAAAAAAATTTTGTAATCTTTTAAAATAATATATTAAGTATATTCAATACTAGGAATTGTAACTAAAATTTAATATTTTCTTAATATTTCTGTAACATACTACGATACATTTTATTGTATAATATATTTAGTAAAATTTTAAGGAGAAATATATGAGTGTAGAATCAGATTTAAGAAAAGACGGAATTGAAGTAATAAAAAAATTAGACACATTAAAGGTTAATTCTATTGCAAGAAATGTAGCACTTAGATTATGCGAAACTTTTCCTGATTTTAACCTTAATCAAAATGATTTGTTTATAAAATTATCAAGATTAGATATGTATATTGCAAAAATGCCAGAAGGTATGGCAGAAGCAAATTATTTTTATAAAAACACATCTATCTATTTTAATGAACATATATCTGATGAAGATTTAGAAGAATTCGCAATTCATGAGTGTATACATTATATTCAAGAGATTAAGGATAAAAGAAATTATTTATTGAGAATGGGACTTTGTGATTATACAGAATTTAAAATTTATGGATTAGGATTAAATGAAGCATCTGTCCAGCTTATGGCTTCAAAAGTTTTATCTATTCCAAAAGAATATGTTAAATATTTTAATATTACTTTTGAAACTAATAGCCCCTCATACTACCCACTAGAATGTTGTCTTGTTAATCAACTTGCATATCTTGTTGGTGAAGATATTTTATTTGAAAGTACTATTAACAGTAATGATAATTTTAAAAATAAACTTATTGAATGCATTGGATACAAAAATTTTATGACTATTCAAAATAATATTGACAAACTACTTATGTCAGAAGAGGAAA
>ERZ772818.2674-NODE-2674-length-13178-cov-6.308085_pt1 | contig 13178 bp, 20 predicted proteins | sample MGYA00580837_ERZ772818 | MGnify/ENA primary metagenome ERZ772818 (study PRJEB29015, sample SAMEA2737671) | human gut metagenome | biome: human gut; feature: human-associated habitat; material: faeces | place: China | collected 2012 ...
TGCTCCCTATCTACGATGCCGGATATATCTCTTTGGATAAGCAGTTCCTGACCATTGGCATTAACGGCTTTGTTGAGGGCTGTGAATTCCTTGGCTACACCATCTCCCCGGACGACCAAAACTATGTTGATTTTACGAACAAAGTGCTCAAGGTCATCTATGACGAGAACAAGGCAGATCGCTCTGACGGCATTATGTTTAACACAGAATATGTCCCCGCTGAAAACCTTGGTGTCAAGAACGCAAAGTGGGATAAGCAGGATGGCTTCGTAGTTCCGCGTGACTGCTACAACAGTTACTTCTATGTTGTCGAAGATCCTACCAAGCCGCTTGATAAATTCATGCTTCACGGCTCCAAAATGACGCAGTACCTGGACGGCGGCAGCGCTCTGCATCTAAATCTGGAGGAACATCTGGATAAGGAGCAGTACCGCAAATTGATGAATGTGGCCATCAAGACTGGGTGCCCCTACTGGACGGTGAATGTGCCGAATACCATCTGCAACGACTGCGGACACATTTCTAAACACCACCTGCATAAATGCCCTAAGTGCGGCAGTGAGAACCTGGACTATGCAACCCGTGTCATTGGTTATCTCAAGCGCGTATCCAGCTTCTCCGAAGCTCGTCAAAAGGAGGCAGCGAAGCGCTATTATGCAGACTGATTGCAAACCGCTTCTGTATAGCCACTATGATGTAACATTCCAAGAGGTTCCCGGTGAAATAAGCCTTGTGTTTGATATCACAGGCTGTCCGCATCACTGCCCTGACTGCCACTCCAAATTCTTATGGGAGTATAGCGGCAACCCATTGCTGGAGAATCTTCCATCGGTCATCAATAAATACCGGTCCATGATTACCTGCGTGTGTTTTATGGGCGGCGACCAGAACAAAATTGAACTACTGAAAGCATGCGAAATCGCACATCGGTACAACTTGAAAACATGCCTCTACACAGGTCTTGACTACCCAAGTTTTGTTTACCTGATGTATGACGGTGGACCGCACAATTACGGCGCATACTTCAATTTTATTAAGGTTGGCCCGTATGTCTCTGAATTTGGCGGTCTTGACAATCCAAAAACGAACCAGCGTTTTTATGAACTCAGAGGAAATGTACCGATTGATAAAACAATCCTGTTTCAAAAGGAGTACAAATGAAAATTATTACAAACCCCAGCTGGACAAAAGAGGAGGTCGAAGAGTTTCGCGCCTCCATCAAATCCAATAACGGCTATTGTCCCTGTCGCATTGAGCATATCCCGGCCAACAAATGTATGTGTCAGGAATTTCGTTCTCAGGTTTCCGGCCAGTGCCATTGCGGCCTCTACCTCAAGGAGGATTAACTATGAATCTTAATAAATGCAACAAACTTTTTCGCTTTGGTGTGCTCTTCTCAGCGTTCTTTACGGCGCTTGTTTTGATTGTTTTCTGCCCCCGGCTCAACACCACCGCCTATGCTGAGTCTTCCACGCCCGAAACCGCCGTCACCACTTACATCGTTACCTATCACGCCAATGGCGGCTGCTGGTGGAGCAACTGGTCACGCCCGACTTATTCTTTCGCCACCAAAAAATATGAGCAGGAGGAAGGCAAAACCTATCAGATCATTGATTCCAAGCCTACCTACGGTGCCAACACCTTCAACGGCTGGAACACAGAGTCCGACGGCTCCGGTACCTGGTATTCCCCTCATCAGGAATATGTCTGTACCGGCAATATGGACCTCTACGCTCAGTGGCGCGGCCCCGTTCCTGCGCCCACCGCTGAACCTACTGCCACACCGGAACCTACCCCGGAACCGACTGTTGCGCCCACAGCTACTCCGGCACCAACCGCAACTCCCGAACCCGTAACCACTCCGGCACCAGTTCCCTCGGCCAAGCCCAATTATCGCGCCATGTGCCGCGCCTGGTTCAACTATCTTCGCCGCCAGATGATTGGTCTGTATAAGTAAAGGAGGTACTTTATGCACTATGAAACTCCGTATGTAAACTATACCATCCCTGGAGATTTTTCTCAGGCCGTCCTGGATGAAGGCGATGTTGTTTTTAAGGATGAACTTTCCGTCAAACCTCTTGCCACCGACATCCCCCTCCCCTCCTATGCTCACCCAACGGACGCCGGACTTGACCTGCACGCCATCAGTGTGGAAGCACCCGGTACCGTCATCGTTGCCACCTGTATTATCCAGCCTGGCATGACTGCCAAAGTACATACCGGCATCGCCATCAAGCTGCCCCACGGCACATTCGGCGCTGTCTATCCCCGCAGCGGCCTTGCTACCAAAACCGGCCTCGCCCCGGCCAATATGGTTGGTGTCATTGATGAAAACTATACCGGCGAAATCATCGTGGCCTTACATAACTACAGCAATGAACCTCAGGCGTTCGCCATCGGGGATCGTATCGCCCAGCTGGTCATCCAGCCCGTTGTCCACTGCACCGTCACCCAGGTCACAGAACTCCCTGATACAGACCGCGGTAGCGGCGGCTTTGGATCTACAGGAGGTAATACTTAATGAAACATCTCGGCGATATTACCTTAATTGACGGCTCTAAAATCGAACCAGTGGATGTAATTACATTTGGTTCGCCCTGTCAAGATCTCAGCATCGCAGGAAAGCGCGCCGGTCTTGCCGGTCAACGCAGCGGACTTTTTATGGAAGCCGTCAGGATTATTAAACAAATGCAGGAGGCAACGAATGGAGAATATCCCAAATATGCAGTCTGGGAAAATGTACCCGGAGCATTCAGTTCAAACAAAGGAAAAGATTTCCTCGCTGTACTGGAAGAACTTATCCGAATCAAAGAACCAACCATTTCTCTTCCTGAACCTCCAAAATCAAAATGGAGTAAAGCGGGGGGGGTGTCAGGTAGCGGATGGAGCCTTGCTTGGCGAACCATGGATGCCCAGCATTGGGGCGTCCCCCAACGTCGCTTGCGCATCTCGCTTGTCTTCGATCTTACAGGCGGGTGTGCCGGAGAAATATTATTTGAGCCGGAAAGCCTGCGAGGGCATTTTGCGCCGGGCATCACGCCGGGGCAAACAACTGCCGGAGCTGTTGAAAATGGCACTGGAACAGCAGATTGCGCAGATGCCATCCCCATAAATCTCCAAATTGCGACCCGTCACAAATCCCTCGGAGAGAGAACGGGTCTCGGTGTCGGGCAGGCGGGTGATTCCGCTTACATCTTGCAGGCGAAATGCAACGGTGGACAAAGCCTCAACTACATCAACCCCGTGGCCGAGCCACTTATCTATGACGCGCGGGGCAACGGCGATGGTATGCTGTCCCCTACCATAACAGGCGACCACAACAGCCGAATTACGGATTATACTTCTGTCGTAATTGAAAAAATCATCCGCTGGATTGTGCGCCGCCTGACTCCTACCGAGTGTGAGCGCTTGCAAGGCTATCCCGATGGCTGGACAGACCTCGGAGAGTGGATAGACAGCAAGGGCAAGCCCCATAAGGACGCTGACGCGCCTCGATATAAGGCGCTGGGCAACTCCATCGCCCTGCCGCAGTGGTACTACGTTCTCGGTGGTATCGCTGACCGCCTGCCGGATAATGCCACGCTTGGCAGTCTGTTCGATGGCATCGGCGGTTTCCCGTATGTGTGGACACAGCTGCACGCTGGGCGCAAAGAGTTATGCGTTTGGGCCTCGGAGATTGAGGAGTTTCCCATCGCGGTCACAAAAGTACATTTTCCTGAATCTTAAAACAGCACAGGAGAACAGTAATGCACAAACTCTATTCTGCGAAGTATATATTGATTTCTGACGGATCAAATTACATTTTTGCTAGTGATTTGTTGTTTTTAGAGGGTGAACCAACTAAACACCTTGACAGTTTTGGAACCTTTTATGAATTCTATGATGCTGTAGCTTCTTGCAAATATCCATGGAGCAATCACTGTTACTGTGATAAATCAATATTCCTTCATAAACCACTTGTTAAATTTTATGGATTTCTTGACTGGGTTTTTACGGCAGAAAATTTCAAAGCACCTGTTTCTGTTGAAACGCAGTACAAAGAATGTTCCACTAAGGATTATGACTTTAATTTCTTCAAAGAAAACCTGTCTATGGACGACTTTGTAATCTTCCTGCGGGAGCATAACCTTATCGGAGGCAACACTTAATGAATCTTACTTTTGTTCCAAACGCCCTTGAAAAAATCTCTCCCACCTGGGTTATGTCAGACATTACATACCCCGATGGTATCATAACCCGCACCGAGGACGATTACCTTCGCCGCATCGGCAGCACCTTCAAGGGTATTTCTTTCCTTGGCCCCGGCTATCCTGCCTGGTTTGAATACTCCAAAGACAACCTCGGCGCTTCCAAGTCTGGCTTCTTACATACCAGCCTTGTTAAAGAGCTTGAAATTATCCTTGATATAGGTTATGCCAAGCTTGCCATCACAACCGAACATAGCATTTTCTTTCTGGAATCCGCAGAACCCGTTCAGGAAACCGCTGAAATTCGTGAGCTGATGGATCAAATCAACGCTCTAAATAAGTAACAAAAACATTAAAGGTTGCGCTCTTAACGCGCGGGTGGGTATGGGGTTTATCGTTTATGACATTATCAGAAAAATCAGAACTGCTGCGCCTGTTGCAGCTCTATCAGGACGATCTTTTGCGTAAAAACCGTAAGAACATTGAAACAGCTGATGCTGTTGCCAAAGATAGCCTGTCCTTTCTGGATGCTTCTTATTTTTACGGTATTAAGGCCCAGTACAACCACGCCCGCCTGATTGCTCGTAAGTTATCAGTTGAAATCGGTAAAGATGTCAAATCTTACTGGGAGCTGTCCTGATTCACAAACAAAAAACCGTGCAGGCGCAACCACCTACACGGTCCATCCCATTACTTTAATTTTTCCAAAATCTCATCAGCACTCATGCCGTTTGCCAGTAGCTGGTTGATCATTTCCTGCGCCTGAATTTTCTTTGCTTCCGCCTCAGCAGCAATGTCCGCCTTGGCCTTTTTCTCTTCCAGCTTGGTCAGTTTTTTCTCCGCGGCCTTCACATCCGCCTTCTGCATTTTCAAGGTTTCTTTCATGGATTGCAGGTCGGTTTTCAGCCCCTCAATGCTGGCATTGGTCTTGGCAACTTCGGTCTCTGCCTCTTCCTTTTCTTTCTGAGCAGCGGCAATCAGGTTTTCGTAATCAACACCGGCAGCTTTCACTTTGTTCTTGCTTCCCTTGGTTCTCGGCATGGTACTAACCTCCTACAAAATATTTTATGCGCTCAGTATATCACAGCGGTTTTCAAACTGCAATAGACGTTCAAAGGGGGAATTCTCTCTGCTTATTTTTTATGATACCTGTGCCCTGCTCAATATGGGCGCACATGTTGTCGGTCGCCCATTTATTATCTCCGTCCAAACCCTGCTGGAGCTGGAATCCATCAAAACCAGCCGCGCCAAAGATGAATCCGTTCGTTATCGTGCCCGCCAAATGACTCACTATCTCGATAGCACCCATGATTCCGACTTTTATCATGTCTCCAATGCTACCGATTATCTGAACGATGATGCCTGCCCGTTTCGCAGCACACTGCCCAACACCCCAGATTCCATTATCATTTATGCGGCCTGGAAAGCATACAGCCAATACCAGGATATGATCTTCTGCACGGATGATCTCTGCTGCAAGCACCTGGCCTCTTCCCTTGCTCATCTGCCCGTCTGTTCTTCCAAGGATCTTCTCCCCCGCCAAAGCTATACCGGCTTTCTGGAAATCACTCCAACCGATGAGCAATACGCTGCCCTCTATGAACAGCCGGAACGAAATACCTTCGGCCTTATCCCCAATCAATATCTTATCGCTCACAGCCCCGCAGACAGCTCCGTACAGGCGTTTAAGTGGGCAGACGCTAAACATGTCGCGGTGGATTACAAGCCCTTCAAAACGCAGGCATTTGGCGCTGTCAGGGCTAAGGAGAAAGATATCTACCAGATGCTCGCCTTTGACAGCCTTTTACATAACCAAATCACAATGCTGTGCGGTCCTGCCGGTACTGGCAAAAGCTATCTGGCTCTGGCTCACATGCTCAAGCTGCTGGAAACCCACAAGATTGATAAAATCATCGTGTTCACCAACCCCTGCGCCACATCCGGCGCTGCCCGCCTTGGCTTTTACCCCGGCACCCGCGATGAAAAGCTGCTTGACAGCCAAATCGGCAACATGCTCGGCGCTAAACTCGGCGATACCATGGAACTCCAGCGCTATATTGATGCCAACAAAATCCAACTTCTCCCCTTCTCGGACCTGCGCGGCTTTGATACCACCGGCATGAACTGCGCCGTCTATATTACCGAGGCTCAGAACCTTGATATTGAAATGATGCGGCTTGCTCTTCAGCGTATCGGCGAAGATTCCATCTGTATCATTGATGGTGATTATGACGCTCAGGTCGATCTCGATATCTACTCTGGTGATAACAACGGTATGCGCCGCCTCTCCCAGGTTTTCCGCGGTCAGGATTTCTATGGCGAGGTCAAGCTCCAAAAAATCTACCGTTCCCGTATCGCCGCACTTGCACAGGAGATGTAAACAATGACAGCTAATACTGATAAACTTCTTTCAATTCTTACCGGCATTCTCATTACCGTTCTGGTTTATTTTCTGGTCTTTTGGTTCCACCTGGCTCTCGCCAAGTTTATTTTGGTGCCTATGTTTGGCACTGCCATCTGCTCCACATTGAACCAGTTATTCAATACCGCATCCTTCACCCCGCAAATGCTGCCCTCCACATACGCCTGGACCTGCCTGATCGGCGGCATCTTCTTCTGGCCTCATATCAGCAGCAGTAAACATTAAGGAGTACACGCCATGAAAAAATATACCGCACAAACACTCACTGATGAAGGCTACACCATTGAGAACGCTCAGATTACAAACGTATCTCTTTCAACCACAAATTATTGCTGTCTCTCTCTTGATCTTACTCTCAAAGCTGCCGGCTGGGATGTTGTTTACGGCGGTTACTGCCTTGGCAAAGTCTACCCCGACAGCTATGAAAAAGATTCTTACGAGGGTTCTGCCATCGGTATGGAGGCTATCATGCGCATCATGGATGTCGTCGGTGTTTCCCGTCTGGAAGACATGAAAGGTAAATACATTCGTGTCGCCACCAAGGGCTGGGGCAGCACCGTTAAAATCATCGGCAATATCATCAACAACCGCTGGTTCGATTATGACTCTTTCTTCAAAGATAAGGAATCAGCCTCCGTTCAAGACGCAATCGCAAAACTCGTTACCGTTTCAGCCGACCTGGCGGATTGATTACTTTCTTCGTCTTACCACCACTCGCGGCTGTGCATGCCCAAACAAACTCCGCTTCGGCACTTCAAACGCTGTTTCAAACTCCTCGTCAAATTTGGCCCGCACCTTAAAATAGTCCGTGATTTTTACCTGGATCTCCCGCAGCGCCTGCTGTTCCTTTTCAATCTGGATGTATTGTTCTCTTGTGCAGCTGTCCCCTTCCTGTATCCGCTGTTTCCATTCGTTCAGGGCATTTTCCTGGTAGCCGCACAGCTCCAGCATCTCATTGCAAAATCTTACGCTTGTCGGTCCTGCCATCCATAACCACTCCTTGCCTTTTTCTTTTATCTTATCATATCAGAGGTGATTTCGCTATGAATTTCTTTACTGCTGACCTTCATTTTTCTCACCGTAACATTATCCGCTTCGATGACCGTCCGTTTCAAGACCTGCCCTCTATGCACGCGGAGCTTATCAAGCGCTGGAACAGCGTTGTCTCTCCGGGCGATAACGTTTATGTCCTTGGCGATATGTTCTGGGACCCGTCCGAAGCTCCTATGATCCTTGAGCAGCTCAATGGCCATATCCATCTCATCAAGGGCAACCACGATAAAATCTCGCCGGAAATGATGCACTACTTTTCTTCCATCAAGGGCTATGATGAACTCACAGCCGGCAAATACAAACTTATTCTCTGCCACTACCCTATCATGTTCTACAACCACTCCTATTCGCCGGATTGCTACATGCTCTGCGGCCACGTTCATAACACCCGTGAGAACACCTATCTCGCCAAGTGGAAAGCAGAACTGCGCGATAACGCGGTCGGTATCGCCAGCAACAAGGGCAACATCATCAATGTTGGCTGTATGCTGCATGATTATACCCCCAAAACCCTTAACCAGCTCATTGCCTGGGATAAGGAAGGAGGTTGGAAAGTTGAGTAAAACAATCTTTACCTTTACGGAAGAATTCGACGATGCCGGCCATCTCATCAAACGTACCATCACAACCGAACAGGGCGAAACAATTCTGCCGGTAACGCCAAACACCAAGCCGATTGATAACATGCCGTTTATCCCCACTCCCACTCCCTGGAAAGCGCCGCCTGATGTAACCTGTAATGCTACCGGAGGTACCGCCCATGAATCCTAAAGAATTTGAACTGGCCGCCTGCACCGCCATCTCCCGTTACTTCAATGATAACGCTGATGTAACTGGTGTCTATCTGTCACCGGATGATATCTACACCGTCTGGTCGTGCAAAACTCTTCAAAACAATAAAGGTCTTTTCACCACCCCTGTCAAAGACGGCCTGTATTACGAAATTACCTATAACGGCGATAAGCAGGAACTCTACATTGACTGTTATCAAAAGCTTAAAAACTTTGCAGTAAAAGTCAGCGAATAAAACAACAAAGCCCCTATCCACTGTCACCCAGCGGACGGGGGCTATTTTTTAGTTCAGGCCAAAATCAGCTAACAACGGGTTTTTCAACAGCATCCCCACAATCACATACCGGTAAGATTTCACACTGCCGTCATAGTAAAGGGTTCCTCGTATCCTCTGCTTTTTCACCAGTCCGGCCATGAACTCTGCCTGCTCTTTTGTAAAGTACAAAGAAACCTGCGGGTAGTTCTTGTCATCCAGCCGCGTTGTAATGTGCCGGTTGATTTCCAGTTCTGTCGGCAGCACATAGCTTCCTTCTAGGTGCGGCATCAAAGCCCGGTATTCTTTGGTATCTTTCATCACGCAGCGGTCGGCACCTACCGCCATCATCTTGCCAAGCTCTTCCTGCAACAGCCGGTTTGCCACGGTTCCAATGCGGGTATCTTCAACTTCGGCCTCGTCGTTCAGCACCTCGCGCACACGCATACTTAGCCGCAGGTTGATTTTTACTTCCTTTGCCATTACTTAACCGTCTCCAGCAGCTCTTTCAGCTTCGCAGCTTTTTCAATCAGCTCGGTCAGCGTCTTAATGTCTTCTGCCCGCTGCTCCTGGCTCATCTTTTTCAGTCCTCTCTTATATGCCGGCGTTGCAATCTTCTTGCCAATCTTACCGGCCAGCGGCTGTAAAGTTTTCTGAACAAATGTTTTGGTTTCGGCTTTCTTCTCAGCAGTTTCAATCTCGCGTTCAAGTGCAGCCTGTTTTTCGGTTTCAGCAGGTTTTTCGGCCGCCATCTTTGTTTCAAGTGCGGTCACGCTTGTTTCAAAACTTTGTAATACCCGCTCCAGCCTCTCCTCGCGTTCTTCTGTTGAGTCTCCGTTCCAGGCATCGTCCAATCCCTGCTGGGTATCATTGCGGATTCTGTCTCGGTCTTCTTCGTTCACACAGTTAATCGCAAACAATCTATTGTACAAACTCAAAAGTTCCTGTTGCTGTTTCTCTTCAAATTTGATCAATCTGTCGCATTCTGAGCGTTTCAGTTTTTTGTCATCCAGTAGTTTCAGCAGTCCTTTATTCAGATTGTTTTCCAGGCGCAAATCTCTATCAATCATTTTTCCACTTGCGGCACTAATTTCTTTCAATGCTTTCCTGGCATCGACCTGGTTCATGCTGTATGGTTCTTCTTGTAAACACTCAATAAATTCAGCTGCTGCCTTGCGCCGGATCATTTCATCTCCAAAACCACCACGCACCTGCAGGTTAGCGCTGTACAGAATAACTTTTTTTTCATTGGGGGATAGGGGAGTGGTAACTACATTACAGTTCTTGGCCGCATTCCATGTCGCGTCCTTTTCCTGCAACAGCATCAATGCTCGGTATCTCCGCTCGCCAGAAAGCAAAACATACACCGTTTTACCATCTTCCTGCTCTGGGAACACAACCAGGTTGTGCAGCAGGCCATTGCGCTTAATGTCTTCGGCTAATATTTCAATATCTTCTCCGTTGTCATTCTGGCGGAAAATCTCGTTGTCCGGGTTCAGTCGGATGTCTGCCAGGCTGATATCCTTATTTTCAAACTCAATGGTCTTATTGCCAACAATCTTTCCAACCAGGGCACGGCCGGCATCGTTATCGTTCACTTCTTTTGCTGCACTGCTGGTAGGAATGTTCAGTTTCTTTTCATTGCCTTTCTTCGGCTTTGATTTCAAACCCATCTCACTTTTCCTCCTTGTCCAGTTTTTCAAGCCGCTGTTTCAGCTCTTTATAAGCCGCCACATAGCTCTTGCCAATCGGTTGCGTTTTGGCAGAATAACATACCGGCACACATCTTCTCACCGATGTCTTCACGGCCAAAGCGCTGGGTATCTCAGTCTTGAACAGGGTAGAGCCAAGCACTCTCTGGCATTCTTCCCGCGTTTCTCTCGTGGCCGCACCCTTGTCCACCATGGTCAAAATCACGCCGATTCCTTTCAGGTTCGTCTTTGGGTTCTTGCGCAGCTCATTGCAGATGGAATAAGTTCTAAATGCCGAATCCTCAGAAAACGAATCGCACATCATCGGGATCAATACATAATCCGCTGCCACCAATGCGTTTGAAAGGATCATACTGTCACGGGTCGGTTGGGTATCCACAATGATGTAATCATAGTTCTCCCGCACCTGGTTCAAAAAGTATAGCAAAAAGTCGGCCGTAGATTCCAACTGTCTTGGGTCTCCCTCATCATACTGCTGTGCATCAGCCAACAGGTCCGGCAGCCTCTTGTTGATGCGCGGTGTCTGGCTGCTTGCCGGGATCATATCAACATTCTCATACTCTGTTTCCACAATATAGTCCTTCGTGGAGGTGTACTTGAACCCGTCAAACATATCGTACAGCGCTTTGCGGGAATAAGCATTGCTTGTAATCGTATTGCCGCCGCTCAATGCAAAGGTCAGATTGCCCTGCGGGTCGGTGTCTACGCACAAAACCTTTTTCCCTTCATCTCCCATTAAGTAAGCAAGGTTAGAAGCCGTAACCGTCTTACCAGAGCCGCCTTTTTCAATTGCGATCGTAATAATTTTTGCTGCCATAGCTAACCCTCACTTGTCAAGCTCAAAAGTTCTTGTTGCTGTTTAATTTGATTATATCACACTTCATGGCAATGTCAACGGGGTATGGCATCTGTCAAACTCAAAAGTTCCTGTTGCTGTAACACAGTTAAAAATAGGGGAGCCACCTCATCAGCAGCTCCCCCTGGTTATTCTTCAAATGTTGTTTCATCCAGCCGGAACATCGGCTCTTTGCCGTCCTGTCCCATCCGCCGTTTTCCGCCTTCAATGATCGTGGCGGAATTTTCTACAATGTCGCTGTACACCACCGTGCGGTAATACTGGGCAGATTTCTTTTCCACATCCTGTCTCAGCATCACGCTAAACTTCTCCAGTTCACCCAACGCCCAGCTTTTCAGCCCGTGGTTATTCTGGATGATTCCGTTCAGCGCTTCCAGTGTTTCTTCAGCCTGGTCCTGTTTGTTCTGGTTGGTCAATATCTTGGCCGCATAAGTAAACACATTCGCCAAAACATTCCGCTCTTCTACGGTCAGCTCCTTCTTGTAGCTCGCATATCCAGCCCGGTCTTCTATCTCGCCCCGCGCCTTACGGAACGTCATTTTCATCACAGCCTGGGGCAGGGGAGAGACCTCTCCGGTTTCAGCCGCCAACACAGCTTGTTTCTTCGCCTTTTGTTTGCGTGCCACCTCCTGGTCGCTGCGCTGGTTCGCGCTCAAAAACGCCCGTACCTTCTCCATCTCTTTGCGTGATTTGTACTTGATAAAGATATACAGATGGGTGTATTTCCGCACGCCTTTGGTTCGTACCGGCTCATAGTCAAACCACAGGTCTGTCATCTCGTTGATCTCATTTTTCACCAGCTTCAAAACATTGCGTTCAAAGTCTGAAAAATTCGGGTACTTTTCTGTCAACGGTTTTTCGCGGTCATACTTGTTATCCACATCGGACTTTTTGCGGTTCATACCGCGTTCTTCTTTGGTCGGTACAGACAACAGGTTTTTGAAATCATCAATGCCAAACTTTTTGTACTTGTATCCGCGCAGCTGGTTCCGCTTGGCGGGGAACATTCCCAGCACCTCGTCCGTCACCGGCTCAAACACCAGCCCATTGGCGTATTCGTAGTCCCGGTTGCCGTTATCATAAGATAAGATAATTTCATACACCCGCATGGAATAGGTGCTCTGCATCATCAGCAGGTATTCAATGCTGTAAGATGTATAGTTGCTTGTCAGTTGGGCGATGTCTTTCCAAATGTCCTCATTGAACCGCATACTGATGGTTTTGCCCTCAGTATCAATAATCGAACCTTTGCGTACCCAGCTCATGCTCTTGTACTTGGTCGGGGCAATCGGCACCCAAAATGTCCGGTTCTCCAAATTTTCAATCGTGTGCTGCAAATATGCCACATAGGCCGGCTTTTCCGCATTCACACCTGTCAGCTTTGAAAAGTCGCTGAACGTAATCGTGTAATACTTCGAAGCATCCGTGTCATTTTTCTGGTCAATTTTGGAAAGCAGCATGAATAAAATTTTCTGCTCGTTGCGCGGCAGGGAATACTTGGTCTTCTGGATCAGGTCATTGCTCTTGGTGATGTAAGAGCCAACGGCAAAAGGGGAGCCGGTCTTCTTTTCCTGCTCCTTTTTCGCCTTAACCTCTTCGTTCGTCATCACCTCTCCGGTAATCGCCGTTCCTGTGCCTGCACGGTTTACTTTTTGGTCTTTCATCATTCTGTTCGCCCGCATAGCCTGTCCGCCATGTCAAGCTTAACCTCCAAATCACAGTGTATGTATCGCATCGCACAGGTGGGTATACCTAACGCATTATATCTTTATCTTACCCTATTTTTATCCGCTCGTCAAGCCTGATTTTTTTGCGCTTTTTTCAAAACAAAACTCGTAGTAAAATTTTTTGCGCTTATTATTATTTATTATTTATATTTTATATTTATATTATATAAGGTATA
>ERZ772818.2676-NODE-2676-length-13168-cov-3.444673_pt1 | contig 13168 bp, 19 predicted proteins | sample MGYA00580837_ERZ772818 | MGnify/ENA primary metagenome ERZ772818 (study PRJEB29015, sample SAMEA2737671) | human gut metagenome | biome: human gut; feature: human-associated habitat; material: faeces | place: China | collected 2012 ...
TCGCGGGCCATTTTTGCGCGGCTGATGAGGTTATCCTGCTCCATTTCTCGCTGGGCAGGATCGCGGGACTCATTGAAGAAATAAAGCTCCCAGACCTCATCACTCAATGCCTCACGGCGTAGCTGCCCCTGCTCATTATCTGCAGCGTACAGAGTGATCAGGTTTGAAAGTGCGGAAACCGGCGCTACTGCCGCCGGGTCCAGATAGGGGTTAACCGCCTTTTTAGGCGAGGTCCATGGATATGCCCCGGCAGCATTACCTCCGCTACCAAGGACTTCAGATACATGAGTTGCGATAAGACGGCCTGAACTGATATCCGTCACTCACAAACTCCCGCATAGACACTGCTACATACCGCGCTGTCATTTGTGCCTGCAAGCAGATCAAATTGCGCACCACCTCGTGTGGTTAACGCCCAGTCGCGATAAGTCTCAATGCCATAGCCATCTACGGTGATGACTTCAATACGCTTTTCGGCCCGTCGCGGATCGTGAGTCGATGGGAAGAACGTTGAATTACCACGACGTGAGCATTCAGCAACCATCCTTTCCCATTCTGCGACACGGCGAATTTCTTCTGGCCAGCGCTGGAAGATTTCCGCCAATTCAGATTTACGGGCATGAATGCAGGGCATGCATCCAACACGACTGCAGCCCTGTTGATAAAGTGGGTTAGGTTTGATGCCATGACGTTTGGCTATAGCGAACACATCTTCGTGCAGCCAGTTAAGGATCGGGAGATAAACATGAAGGCCAGGAGTGTTATCCGCATCTTCCTCCCAGTCCGGAAGCAATGCACGCGCTGGCGATTCCTGCGCCCTCACTCCCTGCCAGCTGATAACCTCGTCATATTCATCTAATGCAGGAACAATCACCTGAGTACGGACAGGCTCATGCTTCAAATCAAATGTGCAAAAACGAGCCTTTGTGGACGGGAATCGCCCTTTCCACATGCACAAGTCAAGAAACGGATTGCCAGTTGGTTTAAGAATTTCTAGTGCGCGATGGATACGTTCTGCGGCCTCATCAGGAGACATGCCGCATTCCTCAACCAAAGAAAAAGGCCATTTTTCAGCAATGAATTTACGCTTGCCTTCAATCTGGCGAGTGAAATCCGCTTTCACACGAATAACCTTACCCAGCCGCGATTCCAGATATTCCAGGTAGTCCATCGTCTGAGGATGCTCATGGCCCGTATCAGCAAAGACAGAGATATGAGGAACATCGTTTTCAATGGCCCGTAACCACTGAGCAAGGCTATCCTTGCCCCCTGAGATACTGATGCTGTTAATAGTGCTGATACCGAAGCAACGCGGATCGATGATGTTCATACAGCACGACCGCTACAATGTTTACCTTTCAGCTCAGCAATTTCCTGGCAAGTCACGCAGCACTGTACGCCCGGAATAGCTTGTCTGCGCGCCGCTGGGATTGGTGCTTCACAGTCGATGCAAAGCACGCGAGCGATACCCGGATTTCGTGCCCGGGCATTGTGGATATGGCGCTGCAGGTTTTCTTCGACGCGCTGCTGTACGAGATCCATAGAATCAGCCATCAGTGCCAGTCCCCGCGTGATTCAGCTTCATAACGGGCAACTTCACGGCGCAGTAATTCTGCAGCCTCCACTCCGTTCATCCCCTCTTTCAGGATGTGGATCGCCAGTGCCTCCATGCGGATGGAAACGGCAAAGGCGCAGCTTTTACGCTCATCCAGACGAGTCTCGTTAAACAACTGGAACAAACCGGCATCATCCGGTCCGGTTTTAGTAGTGCGTGTTTCGCTATTTCGCATAATCATTTCTCCTGAATTTGGGCAAAAGAATGCCCGGCGGGTTTACGCCATTAATTTCTGTTTTGGGTTAGTTCGGCATGGTTAGCCGTTTGGGAAATAAGCTCACTACTGCACGAAAATGATTCATTGCTTTAATCAACTCCCGCGTTTCGTCAGTGGTCAGCTCATTAATATTGACGCTGTGACGTTCTGCCGGGATTTTTGCCATGAAGAATATGGCGGCCAGTGCCCTCGCATTCTGTTTATGATTAATGTCGCGGGGATCGCGCATCTCATTAATAAAACATTCCAGCTCGTGCTCAATATTCAGACCAAACACTTTTGCTCTCAGCTCCGCTATGTGGTTCAGCCCATTCAGGCGCTGACCGGGACTAAGCGGAACTGTCGCCGTGTTACCTTCTATAGCCATTAATTAACCTCACTAGCGACCTGAACTTAGATGGTTAAACATCCACATAACCCACTGAACCAAAGAATGTTTAAAGTGATGCCGGGGATTTTTATGCACGCCCGGCACGTGCCTTAGTGGTAGACTATTTGCGCCAACAATCATCTACCCATCGAAGGAGAAACCTGATGTCAGACTCTGACAACTTCCACGTATTGCCTCGCCCTGCCCCTGCACCTCAACCAGCGCCGGGACAGGATAAAAAATAGGATTCCGGCATGACTAAACAAAGCTCCGAATACTTCCAACTGCATTACAGTTATTACCTTGAGGTTATGACGGCAACGCTTCACGGTAGAGCTGACAAATTGATGACAGCCATTCAACTTATTAGCGGTACTGCTGTGTTTGCGGACACCGGTCTGGAATGGTTGTTCGCTTTGCCAGTTGTCGTTATCGCGACAATTCAACTTGTGTGGCAACCGGCCATTATTTCCGAGCGTGCTAGCGTACAAAGCCGCCATTACGGGGAATTGCTTTATGCAGGGAATGAACTGACCCCGGAGCTGATTGCACAAAAGTTGAAAATGCTGCATCACTCTGATTCCGCACCTTTCGGTTCTTTGTTAAATCCAGCCTACAAAAGAGCTGCTATTGCATGTGGTCGGCCTGATGACACTAAGCTCAGCGTCCAGGAAAAGCTTTTCGCCTGGTTTGCAGGTTGCCTGCCACGTTAATACTTAGACGTTGTAGCAAACTCTTTTTGCCAGTTCCCCGGACAGCCTGCTGCCGGGGAGACAATTCAATACACGGATGCCACTTTTTCCCGTCAGGTAAGTAAATCCAGCCATGACCGTAATGCATTGCCGGGCTTTGCCTAACCAGCAGTGATGCGAATGAAGGTTCGTTATTCAACATAAACACCTCAGCTCAGCCCAAAAGAAGAGCCAAGACCCGTCACGGTATCGACGACACTGGCCATTGCAGGATTGGCCTGTAAACGCGCCTGCAGTGAAATGGCTGTAAGCGCCATCAGCCGAGTAACGGAGTTGACGCTTTCGACAACCTGGCGGCGGGTGGTCGCGTTCAGTTGAACACCAGAAACCGCACTGGCAGCGACACGACCTATTTCAGCGGTGGCTTTAAGGACGTACTGAGGTATGTTCTCCCGTGCGACTTCATTGGTTGGTACACATGGCAGGCAATGGATCTGCGCCAGAAATCCATCAACCAGCGTTGAGTCTTCGGTGAGATCGGTCAGAAGCCATATGTCTGGTGCTGTGAGCTGGTGCGGTTGCTCCGAGTTGAGCTTATTACGCAGGGTTTGAACATTCATACCTGCACGTTCTGCTAGCTTCGCCATGTTGTGACGCAGCGCGAAGGCCCGGCAGGCCTCATTGAAATGGGTATGTTTTGATATGCGATAGTCAAACATAGTAAGTTGCTCCGTGAAGTCTCAAAATGGAACTAATTGATAGTCACCTTGCAATCTGAGAGTGCATCAACGGTTAAAGCAACGATGTTAATCATTACCTTTTCACGCTTCTTATCTTTGCGCTGACGGTGACGAGGCAACCGACCATCTGCAAGCATGTCGTTAATGGTGTCAACAGGTAGCCCAGTAAGCTCGCTATAGCGTTCAATTGTGACGTGCGGTGTGTTCAGAGTGATTGAAATATTAGGGGTCATGATGCAACATCTCCTATTGGCTTGTGGTGAGCCGGTTTTAATCGTGACAAGGTAATCACAATTCGGAGAATAGGATCTCAAAACGGTAATGTCAACTCATAAAAACACATTTCGCCATATTGAAAGCAACCTAAAAGCTTCCATAATGCAGAATCGCGGTGGACAGAAAGTCATTGAACGCATAGTCGATGCTTATGGTTTTAAATCGCGCCAAGCTCTATGCAACCATCTGGGTATTTCACAGAGTACGATGGCAAATAGATATGCCCGAGATACTTTTCCATCAGATTGGATTTTGATATGCAACCTGGAAACCGGCGTTTCCATTGAATGGCTAGCTTTCGGTGATGATTCTAAATCGCTGACAGGACTTAAACCTGATGTACATCACAATCCTGACGATGTCGTCAAAGATACATCACAACAAAAGTTCCAAATTGAAAACTTTACGTTGAGCACATCTGGTGGTAAGGATGCTATTGAACGTTTAGTTGAGGCATACGGCTTTTCAACACGGCAAGCTTTGGCAGATCACTTGAACGTCTCTAAAAGTACACTAGCAAACAGATATTTGAGAGACACATTCCCAAGCGACTGGATTATAAAATGTTCAATTGAAACAGGCGTTTCACTCGCATGGTTAACAACTGGCGAAGGCCCAAAATTTTGTAATGAGTCACCTAACGTTATCGCAATTGAAAACCGAACAATCATTAATGGTGAATTGAGTAACGCTTCTCATTATTATTTAGACTCGTCATGGTTACCTAACGATTTAGAGAAACCGATATCAGTTACTACTGAGGATCAAATATTCATACTAGAATCAAGTTTTTCTGATCTAAGCGATGGATATTGGCTCGTTAAGGTTGAAGGTAAAGTCAGTCTAAAACATATTACACGGGTTCCAGTTGGAAAATTAAAAGTCAAAGATACTAACAGTAGTTTTGAATGTTTAATAAGTGACATTTCAGTTTTAGCAAAATGTCGTTGTATTTTTAAAAAAAACTTTAAAGAGACAATTTTATGAACAGTATTGACTCTGAGAATGAAAAATTAAGTAAAAAAATGATATCAGAATGCATCAATGCATTGAATAATAATCAAGAAGATTTTACAAGTGATGAATATCATCATATGTACCATCTTGCTCGTGATGGGCACATTGAAGATTTTCAAAAAATATTCTTGAAAAGAGTCTTTGATAAAAACAGTACCGACACTAAAACCTCGTCATCTAAAATCCCCTCTCCCAACACTTCAGAATTCCTGAAAGAAATAGAATCCAACAAAGAAGTAATTAAAAAATATGCTTCCTTGATCAATAGACTTGAATCTGAAAAAAGCGAAACACACAAAGAAAACAAAAAGTTAACTAACGAAGTAGAACTTCACAAAAAATTAATTGAAAAGTCATTAAGTAAAATACATCAATTAGAAAATGAAAAAAGTGAACTGCAAAGTCAAATCCAGCAAACAAGAATTGATGAAAAGATTCCAGGTTACGTAGATAATGTTAAAAGCGAATTAGATCTTGACGATAGTCATTTTATCTCTATGTCACGAACATGGGCTATTTCTGGCTGTTTGTTTGCATTAGCCGCAGTTTTTTGTTCATTTTACACGCTTTATCTACATATAGACTTCACCACTATTAAGAGTATTGAATTAGTTTATGTATTCACGCGTGGATTGATCGGTATTACAATTTTATCTTGGCTCGCATACATTTGCCTTAGTAATGCAAAAAAATATACTCATGAGTCAATCAGACGAAAAGATAGAAGACATGCTTTAATGTTTGGTCAGGTATTTCTGCAAATTTACGGTTCTACTGCCACCAAGGAAGACGCAATATTAGTATTTAAAGATTGGAATATGTCTGGTGATTCAGCATTTTCAGACCGTATGGAACAACCGCCTGGCATCCAAACTCTTTTAGGAACAGCTCGAGAGAAATTAAAAGCGGCGGTAATTGATAAATCTAGTGAATGATTTTCATGTATATTTAAAATGAATCAAACATTGACCACTGTTCAAATACACAGTTAAATTTAGCCCTCAGACATGAGGGCTTTTTAATGGCAGTACGAAAACTCGACACAGGAAAATGGATTTGCGAATGCTATCCCACCGGACGTAGTGGGCGTCGTGTGCGTAAGCAGTTCGCCACCAAAGGTGAAGCGCTGGCTTTTGAGCGACACACGATGGATGAGGCAGAGGCTAAGCCCTGGCTGGGTGAATCGGTAGACCGTCGAACTTTAAAAGACATAGTTGAACTCTGGTACAAACTGCACGGCAAATCCCTAAGCGCTGGCGAGCATGTTTACGACAAGCTGGTCCTAATAGTGGATGCACTCGGAAACCCTCTAGCTATAGATCTCAGTTCCAAATTGTTCGCACACTACCGTGATAAACGCCTGACAGGTGAAATCTACTTTAGCGAGAAGTGGAAGAAAGGAGCCAGCCCGGTAACTATCAATCTTGAGCAAAGCTATCTTAGTGGAGTCTTTAGTGAACTGGCCCGGCTAGGCGAATGGACTGCGCCGAATCCACTGGAGAATATGCGCAAGTTCACCATTGCAGAAAAGGAAATGGCCTGGCTAACGCATGAACAGATCACAGAGCTTCTGTACGACTGCGAGCGCCAAAGCGCGCTACTCGCTTTGGTTGTTAAAATCTGCCTAAGTACCGGAGCACGCTGGCGCGAAGCTGTGAATCTCACTCGCTCCCAGGTCACTAAGTACCGAATCACTTTCGTCAGGACCAAAGGCAAAAAGAACCGCAGTATTCCCATCAGCAAAGATTTATACGAAGAAATCATTGCCCTAGACGGCTTCAAGTTCTTTACTGATTGCTACTTCCAATTCTTGTCAGTGATGGACAAAACCTCCATCGTGCTTCCGCGCGGTCAACTTACCCACGTTCTGCGCCATACGTTCGCAGCACACTTTATGATGTCAGGTGGGAACATCCTTGCCCTCCAGAAAATTCTTGGCCACCACGACATAAAAATGACCATGCGCTATGCCCATCTCGCGCCCGATCACCTGGAAACGGCCCTACGCTTTAATCCCATAGCAACCATGGGTCAATCATCCTTAGATGCAGCTCACGTGCGTGCCTGACATTCGCGGAGTATCATCAGGACGGTCTTGATTATCAGGGATATCGATTATGAATGAGTTACAGAGACAGGGCTTAGAACTTCGTACTAAAGCTAAAGAATTAGCACTTGCTGCTTTGGCAAAACATCCTGATGGACGCATAAATGGTAAAGGCGTTAAACAAGCAGAAGTATTTCGTATCTGCGGTCTGGACTGGGGAGATTATCCTAAAGCCCTAAGTACACAGCAACAATACTGGGCAGTAGCCCTTCTCCGCGAACTTGAATCAGAGGGAACGGTGGAGCAAGTCGAGGAGAGAGGCCCCTGGCGTTTAAAGTAAGTCACGTTGATCTAAGTGGCGACAAAGTGGCGGCAGCGGTTGGCATTGCCCCGTAATCGCCACTCCTTACCACCAACCTAACTTATTGATTATATTGCAAGTCGTTGTTTTCACTAACCCGTTTACATAAATGGGTTTTTTGTTTCCTGAAATTAATACCCTTCCCTATCAATTACTTATAACACTACCTTATTTCCATGGCGGTATAGCTGATCTTCTTGCGCGGTTAAATTTTGCCTGGTCAATATCTTAAAAGAACAACGATTGAGCGTAGATATGATCGGGTTTGAACTTCGATACAGGCAGCTGGCATAAGCTGGAACGAATTAATCCACCTGATGACAGGAAAAGGAATGAAGGCTTCATCCGGGGATAGCGGCAGAAGTCTACATAAAGCTCGCTCACCACTCCAATTTCGGAATCGCTCTTCTGAAACCGGAATTTATTTAGGTCCCATGTATGCGTTCACATATCGCGTGCAATAGTATTGAGGTTATTGACGGTGGATATCACTACCCTTGCCCGTAAATGGGGCTCAAGACTACTTAAGGCCGTCTGGTTTGTGTTAATTAGCTTCCTGGCAGGACGTATGCTGGGTCCTTCAACAGCTTATATTAACCACGACGTTGCAACTGCTATTTGCGGCTTCATCTATGGTGATATTAATGGGGAGACAATGTACGAAACATATACAAATATTGATATTTTGATTCTGTTAACATCTGCAACGATCGTCTGTCTCATAACATTGAAGATATTCAACAAAACCAGGAATCATTAATCTTCTAATCCCGCCCTGTCTGTGGCTCAAAGACGACGGCTCAACGTAGTGGTACTTCACTGAGGGCATTTATTTGCCCTTATTGCCCTTCCCTCCCCTGCCACAAACATATATGATTTAATGTATATGATAAAAAAAACACGCAGGATCCCCAGATGCTTCACCCCGTTCAGCTCTTCAAAACCCTCTCCGACGAAACGCGGCTCTCCATCGTCATGCTTCTGCGTGAAGCGGGCGAGCTGTGCGTCTGCGATCTCTGCTCCGCTACCAACGAGCCGCAGCCGAAAGTCTCGCGCCATATGGCCTTACTGCGCGAGGCCGGGCTGGTCATCGATCGTCGTGAGGGTAAATGGATCTACTACCGTCTCTCTCCCAACATGCCCGCGTGGGCGGCAACCGTTATCGATAACAGCTGGAACTGCCTGCGAGAAGAGACACGTATGAAGCTGAAAAACCGCCTCCCGGGCTCTTGCTGACCACGACACATTCACAAAAACAGATATAACGGAGTAAAAGATGTTTCTGGCAGGGGCTATTTTTCTGTTTACGCTGGTACTGGTTATCTGGCAGCCCAAAGGGCTCAGTATCGGCTGGAGTGCCACCATTGGCGCCGCGCTGGCGCTGGCGAGCGGTGTGATCCACGTTAACGATATTCCGGTGGTCTGGAACATCGTCTGGAATGCGACGGCCACGTTTATCGCGGTAATCGTTATCAGTTTGCTGCTGGATGAGTCCGGTTTTTTCGAGTGGGCGGCGCTGCACGTTGCTCGCTGGGGAAACGGTCGCGGGCGGTTGCTGTTTACCTGGATCGTGCTGCTGGGTGCGGCCGTGGCGGCGCTGTTCGCCAATGACGGTGCGGCATTGATCCTGACGCCTATCGTTATCGCCATGCTGCTGGCGCTGGGGTTCAGCAAGCAGGCCACGCTGGCGTTCGTGATGGCGGCGGGATTTATCGCCGATACCGCCAGCCTGCCGCTGATTGTCTCCAACCTGGTCAACATCGTCTCAGCGGACTTCTTTAAGCTGGGCTTTAGCGAATACGCCTCGGTGATGATCCCGGTTGATATCGCTGCGATTGCCGCAACGCTGGTGATGCTGCATCTGTTCTTCCGCAAGGAAATACCGCCGGAATATGACCTGGCAAAACTCCGCGAGCCTGCTTTGGCCATTCACGACCTGCCGACGTTCAGAACGGGCTGGATCGTGCTGCTGCTACTGCTCGTCGGTTTCTTTGTGCTTGAACCTCTGGGTATCCCGGTCAGCGCTATCGCAACAACTGGCGCGCTGATTTTGTTTGCCGTTGCTAAACGCGGGCACGCCATTAACACCGGAAAAGTGCTGCGCGGCGCGCCGTGGCAAATTGTTATCTTCTCGCTGGGGATGTATCTGGTGGTGTATGGCCTGCGCAACGCCGGGCTGACGGAGTCTCTTTCAGGCGTTCTTGATTACTTAGCCGGATACGGACTCTGGGTCACCACGCTGGGAACCGGATTTATCACCGCCTTCCTGTCATCCATAATGAACAATATGCCAACGGTGCTGATTGGCGCGCTCTCCATTGAGGGTAGTGCTGCAACAGGGTTGGTTAAAGAGGCGATGATTTACGCTAACGTGATTGGCTGCGATTTGGGGCCGAAAATTACCCCCATCGGGAGCCTGGCTACCCTGCTATGGCTTCATGTGCTGGCACAGAAAAACATGACTATTACCTGGGGCTACTATTTCAGGACGGGCATCATAATGACGCTGCCAGTTCTCTTTGTGACGCTTGCCGCGCTGGCGCTACGTCTCTCCTTCACACTGTAATGAGTAACGGATATGAGCCATATCACTATCTACCACAACCCGGCCTGCGGCACGTCGCGCAATACGCTGGAGATGATCCGCAACAGCGGTACGGAACCCGAAATTATTCTCTATCTTGAGAACCCACCGTCGCGTGATGAACTGACAAGGCTGATTGCAGATATGGGGATTTCCATAGGCGATCTGCTGCGCAAAAACGTCGAGCCTTATGAGCAACTGGGCCTTTCACAGGGACATTTCACCGACGACCAGCTTATCGATTTCATGCTGCAATACCCTATTCTGATTAACCGTCCGATTGTGGTGACGCCGCTGGGTACCCGTCTGTGCCGCCCTTCTGAAGTCGTTCTCGACATCCTTCCGGACGCGCAAAAAGGGGCATTTACGAAGGAAGATGGCGAAGTCGTCGTTGACGCCAGCGGGAAAAAAATCTCCTGACATCAGGCGTGGCCGGGGCGAGCGCTATCAGACGGTATCCTCGCCTGCAATCCGCCCCACCATCACCCGGATCTCCTCCCGGGTTAACGGCGACCGGTCGGTTACAAAATGCAGCGTCATCCCCTCGATAAACGCATCCAGCGCACGGGCGGTGGCCGGATCAAACCACTGCTCAAGCGTAGTCTGGCTCATCTTCATCCAGTCCTGCATCACCGTTTTCAGCGCGGCGCTGCGGTGCATAAACGCGTATAACTGATACATCAGCGCCATATTGTGTGGCGTGGTCACGGCTGAACTGTGGATCAGCGTGGTAATGGCCTCGCGCGCCCTCTCCCGCCCGGTCACCCCCGCGAAGAAATCCCGGTACTGCTGAGACATCTGTTGCGTAAACCACGTGAATGCCTCCTCCAGAAGCGACTCCATCCCGTCGAAATAGTAGGTCATCGACCCCAGCGGCACGCCTGCGCAGGTGGCAATTTTGCGGTGCGTGACGGCATGAATACCGTGCTCAGCAATGGTGTCCAGCGTCGCCTGGAGTATCTTCTCGCGGCGGTTAGGGTCGTTCGGTGGTCTGCTCATAAAATCCTCATCCAGTTTGTGTACAAATGTACACAAAGTTGCTAGTGTTGTCGCTATTGTTGTACTTCTGGTGCTGATCCCAATGACGCTAACTTCTCCTCGCAAAGCCCTGCATCTGCGCATGTGGGCGCTGTTTATGTTCTTCTTCATCCCCGGGCTGCTGATGGCTTCCTGGGCAACGCGCACCCCGGCAATCCGCGATACGCTGTCCGTCTCGACGGCGGAGATGGGGATCGTACTGTTTGGCCTGTCGATTGGCTCGATGAGCGGCATCCTCTGCTCGGCCTGGCTGGTGAAGCGCTTTGGCACGCGCGCGGTGATTCGCACCACCATGTGCTGCGCCGTGGTGGGAATGCTCGGTCTGAGCGTGGCGCTGTGGTTCGCCTCGCCGCTGATGTTTGCCCTTGGGCTGATGGTATTTGGCGGCAGCTTTGGTGCGGCGGAAGTGGCCATTAACGTCGAGGGGGCCGCCGTCGAACAGGCGATGAACAAAACGGTGCTGCCGATGATGCATGGTTTTTACAGCCTCGGCACGCTGGCGGGCGCGGGCGTGGGGATGGCGCTGACGGCGCTGGGCATTGCGGCCAATGTGCACATTTTGCTGGCGGCGCTGGTCTGTATTATCCCGATCCTCACCGGCATCAGGGCTATTCCCGCAGGCACAGGACAACACGCCACGGACGAACAGAAGTCTGCGGAAAAAGGGTTGCCCTTTTATCGTGATTTCCAGCTAATGCTGATTGGCGTGGTGGTGCTGGCGATGGCGTTTGCTGAAGGCTCCGCCAACGACTGGCTACCGTTGCTGATGGTGGACGGGCACGGATTTAGCCCCACCTCCGGCTCGCTGATTTACGCCGGGTTTACGCTCGGCATGACCGTCGGACGCTTTACCGGGGGCTGGTTTATCGACCGTTACAGCCGCGTGGCGGTCGTCCGTGCCAGCGCCCTGCTGGGCGGGCTGGGCATCGCGATGATTATCTTTGTGGATGTGGACTGGATTGCGGGTGTGTCGGTGATCCTGTGGGGACTGGGCGCCTCCCTTGGCTTCCCGCTGACCATTTCCGCTGCCAGCGATACCGGCCCCGACGCGCCGACGCGCGTGAGCGTCGTAGCGACCACGGGCTACCTCGCTTTCCTGGTGGGGCCGCCGCTGCTTGGATTCCTCGGTGAGCACTACGGGTTACGCAGCGCGATGCTGGTGGTATTAGGGTTAGTCATTATTGCCGCCCTGGTGGCGCGAGCGGTGGCAAAACCGGAAGCAGAAACAACGTCAATGGAGAAGGGATATGAGCGTTAAACTGATTGCAGTCGACATGGATGGCTCCTTCCTGAGCGATGCGAAAACCTATAACCGCGCGCGTTTTCTGGCGCAGTACGCGCGCATGAAAGCGCAAGGCATCCGTTTTGTGGTCGCCAGCGGAAACCAGTACTACCAGCTGATCTCATTTTTCCCGGAGATCGCCCATGAAATCGCCTTCGTCGCCGAAAACGGCGGCTGGGTGGTGGATGCGGGCGAAGACGTGTTTAACGGCGAACTGTCGAAAGAGCACTTTCTGACCGTCGCCACCCTGTTAAACGACGTGCCCGGCATTGAGATAATTGCCTGCGGAAAAAACAGCGCCTACACGCTGAAAACGTATAACGACCTCTTCAAAGAGATTGCTGCGAAATACTATCACCGCCTTGAAAGCGTCAGCAGCTTTGACAACCTCAACGATATTTTCTTCAAATTCGGGCTAAACGTCTCTGACGACGAAATTCCGCGCATTCAGGCGCTGCTGCATGAGAAGCTTGGCGACATCATGGTGCCGGTGACCACGGGACACGGTAGTATCGACCTGATTATCCCCGGCGTACACAAAGCTAACGGCCTGCGGATCCTGCAAGCGCGCTGGGGCATTGAGGACAGTGAAGTGGTGGCCTTTGGCGACAGCGGTAACGACGTGGAGATGTTGCGCCAGGCTGGGTTTGGCTTCGCGATGGCCAATGCCAGACCGCACATTAAGGCGGTGGCCCGCTATGAAGCGCCGAACAATAATGACGAAGGGGTGCTGGACGTAATTGATAGGGTGCTGGACGGGGAGGCGCCGTTTAATTGATTCCGTGCGCTCTGGTGCCCTCATCCTAACCCTCTCCCACAGGGCTGAGGGTTCCCCACAAAATAATGCCTGCACAGACGGCCCCCTCTCCCTTGCGGGAGAGGGCTGGGGTGAGGGGGAACATACGGCTCTGGTGGTCATTCCGTTCACT
>ERZ772818.2677-NODE-2677-length-13165-cov-12.747597_pt1 | contig 13165 bp, 9 predicted proteins | sample MGYA00580837_ERZ772818 | MGnify/ENA primary metagenome ERZ772818 (study PRJEB29015, sample SAMEA2737671) | human gut metagenome | biome: human gut; feature: human-associated habitat; material: faeces | place: China | collected 2012 ...
TGATCGTGGAGGCGGACAACAGCAAAAATGACCGCGTCTACCCCCAGAAGGCCGAGGTCGCCAGCGCGGGGCAAAGCCCCTGCGGCGTGAACGGGCGGTTCAGCCCCTCGGCATAAAAAAACAGGTGGTTTTCATACCGGAAAAGGCTTGCGGTCAGAATCCGCCCCTCCGCCTGTGCTTTTTGCAGCGCGGCGGAAAAGTCGGCAAAAGCGGTATCCTCAACCTCCCCGCCCAAAACGGCATGAAAGGAGCCGCGGCAGACGGCGGCATCGGCCAGCGATGCAGGCAGCGTACAGGGCATAACATTCCTCTCCTTTATCTTGTGATTATTCTTTATTGTACAATGCCGGGGCAGCAAAAGATATGCGGCATAGTGCAGTATCCTTTGTGATAATTGCACTTTACATACCCCTGCTTCTGTGCTATGCTGAAGAAAGAATTCAGACAAAAAAGGAGCAGGAGCGATGGACTACAGTATCTTACGCTACGGCGCTGTGGCAGACGGTGTGACCAACTGCGCGGCAGCCATCCAACAGGCGGTCGATGCGGCCGCAGCGGCGGGCGGCGGGCGCGTTATCGTGCCGGCCGGGCGCTTTTTGAGCGGCTCCGTGCTGCTGAAGGACAATGTGGAGCTGCATCTGGAGAGCGGCGCGGTGCTTATCAGCAGCCTGAACCCCGCAGATATTACCCCGTTCCCGCAGGGCGGGGACGGCACCGACCCTGACGACACCGCCGACGGCTGGGAGGGCGGCTTCTTTTTGGGGGCCAGCCACGCCAAAAATGTGACCATCAGCGGCATGGGCACGATCTATGGTCAGGGCGACAAGGTGTTTTTGGACAAGAATGTGGACAACGGCTTCCACGAATGCCCGAAATTCTGCGAGGCGTTCCGCCCGCGCATGATGCTGTTTGAGGCAGTCGAAAACTTTACCGTGCGCGATGTGACCCTGCAGGACGCGGCGTTCTGGACGCTGCACATGGCGGGCTGCCGACATGTGCGCATCCAGAACATCATGATTTTAAACGATGACCGCGGCGCCAACAATGACGGCATTGATCCCGATTGCTGCCAGGATGTCGTCATCTCCAACTGCATCGTGCGCACCGGCGATGACGCCATCGTGGTCAAATCCACCGGGCCGATGTCCCGCCGCTACGGCGCGAGCGAGAATGTGGCCATCACGGGCTGCATCTTACATTCCCGCGATTCTGCGCTGAAAATCGGAACCGAGACCCACGGTGTGATCCGCAATGTGACGCTGAGCGACTGCGTCATTGACGACTGCTCCCGCGCGGTGGGCGTCTGGGTGCGGGACGGCGGCACGGTGGAGGACATCCATGTCCACCATCTGACCGGCTGCACCCGCCGCTACGCCGACTCCTACCAGCTGCCCGGTGCGCCGGGCTGGTGGGGCAAGGGCGAACCGGTGTTTGTCAGCGCCACACCGCGCAAGGGCAAGACCGGCCCGGCAGGCGTGATCCGCCGCGTCAGCTTTGACCATTTGTACCTGACAAGTGAAAGCTGCGCCTTTGCGGCCGGTGAGCCGGACAGCGAGATTCAGGACCTGCGCATCAGCGAGATGCACCTGACGCTGCAGCACCACGGCACCCAGCCCGGCGGCCTGTTTGACGAGCAGCCCTCGGCCCGGCACATCTACCCGCACGCCATCCCGGCGCTGTACGCCCGCTGCGTGGACGGCCTGACCGTCAAGGACAGCACGGTGCGCTTTGTCGGTGAGAACGAGGCATGGGACGGCAGCGTAGCCGAGCTGGAGCACTGCCGCCGCGCAAAGCTGGATTTGGAAAAGCTTGTATAACAAAAGGAGCGTATACAAATGGAGCATATGGCATGGAAGGGCCGCATCAAGCCCGGCTGCAAGGCAGAATATCAGCGCCGCCACGCGGAAATCTGGCCCGAGATGGTCAAGGTGCTGAAGGATGCAGGCATCTGCAATTACAGCATTTTCTACTGCAACGATGAGCTGTTCGGCTATTACGAGTGCGAAAAGGGTGTTGCCTACGCCGAAAAGGTACAGGCCGAAAGCCCGGTCGTTGACCGCTGGAACGACTACATGAAGGACATTCTGGAACTGGAGATGGACCCCGTCACCGGTGCCCAGCCCAAGCTGGAGCAGGTGTTCCGGCTGGATTGAGAAAGGGTAAAACATCGATATGCAGGCAAAAGCCCCCGCTGCTTATGGCAGCGGGGGCTTTTGCCCTGTCAGACAATTTACAACGCGCCGTCCGAGCGGACGTTGTCGTAGTTCAGCACACCGGCGAAGAATGCCAGCGCCAGACCCTGACCCCAGCCCTGAATCCAGTCGCGGCTGATGCCGCGGTAGCCGTCGGCGTCCTTCATGACCGCCGTGCCGCCCGAGACATTCAGCACACGGCCGTCTGGGCTGACATTGGCCAGCATACCGGGGATAGCCTTGTTGATGTACTTGATGTGCAGGGGGTTGCCCTTGGTGATCATGGCGGCGGCGATGCCGGCGCTTGCGCTGACCTCCTCATAGGAGGCGGCATCGTCCACGATCGTGCGCCACAGGCCGTTCTCGGTCTGGCAGAGCTTGAGCGCGGCCAGCTGGTCGTTCAGGCTGCCGACCACATCCAAAAACTTGGGGTAGAGGTAGCACTGCGGCAGCCGCACGCCGACCTGCGCCATCGTGTAGGCCGCCCATGCGTTGGCGCGCCCCCACTTGATGCCCGACATATGGTCGCCGGTGATGTTGTTGTAGCCATGGTAGTACAGTCCGCTCTCGGGGTCCTGCAGGTACTTGATGTGCCAGTAATACTGGTTCAGCGCATCGTTGATCAGGGCCTCGTCCTTCAAAAGCACGCCCATCCGCAGCAGGAAGAAGCCCGCCATAAAGAGCGTGTCTGCCCACGCCTGCTCGGGAAAGTCGTTGTTGACCGAGACGGTGTGCTGCAGAACATGATCCCCGAAGCGCAGCGCCTCCTTTTCCAGATACTCGACCTTGCTTTTGGCGATGTTCAGATACTTTTCATCGCCGGTATGCTCATACAGGGTGATCAGGCAGTGCCCCATTGAGCAGGTGTTGACCGTCCAGCTCGGCAGGCCCAGCTCAATATACTCGTCCACGCGGTCCTTGACCAGCTGCAGGTAGCGCTCATTTTTGGTGACCTCATACGCCTCGCAGATGCCGTAGTAGGCCACGCCGCAGGGCCAATCCCATGTCATGTCCATCCGCATCGTGCGGTCCACGATCTTGTCGATGGTAGCCTCGATTTGGGCTTTGTCAAAAATCAGGTTTGCCATTGCTCTCTCCTTTTTTACAGCGGCGTTGTCTGCCCGGCGGCAGCGCGGACGGTCTGCCCGTCCACATACAGCCAGCAGTCACGACAGCTTGGGTTGTACACACGGTCGGCATCGGCAGAAAATTCCAGTCGTGCGCAGGCCTGCCGATAGTCATAAATCTCGATATTGGTGGCGTACCAGATATCCGTCTGCCCGCCAAGACGGCGGCAAAAATCCTCCAGCAGGGTCCAGCCGTTGTTTTCGTCCAGCTCGTAGCTATGCCCCCAGACGTACAAAAGCATCGGCTTGCGCAGCCCGGTGCGGGACAGAAACTTTCCGCCATGGTACGCCAGATCGTTGAAAATATGGCAGGTCGGGTCCCAGTGCAGCCAATCCTGCGGAAAGTCAAACCGCCCCGTGTCCTGTGTGGTGCGGGCGTAGCGGATGCCCAGCGCGGGCAGCATGGCAGCTACGGCGGCGTTTACCTCGCCGTAGGGGTAGGCAAAGCCGCGCACGGGGGCTTGCGTGTGATGCTCCAGCGCCCGGCGATCTTCCAACACCTGCTGTGCGGCCAACGGCAGCGGGGCGGCGGTCATACCGGGGTGGCGCACGCCGTGGGCGGCAATCTCATGCCCGGCGTACAGCGGCGCATATTCGCACAAGGGGATGCGGTTTTCGCCTTGCTCGCCAGAGTTCAGGTTGAACGTCGCCTTGATGCCGCAGCGGTTCAGCAGCGTCACCAGGCGGCGATCCTGCACGCGCCCGTCGTCAAAGCTCAGGGTCAGTGCCTTAAACCGTCCGTCGGGCAAAATGGGGTAAATCAGTTTCATACCAGCGCCACTGTCTTTCCGGCGGGGATCTCATAGTGGCGGCCGTCCACCTCGACCCAGATGGACTGGGCGTTGGGGTTGCAGACCTTATCGCCCGCGGCGGTGTACTGCAGGCGGGCGGCATCGGCCATGTAGTCCACGATCTCGATGTTGGTGGCGTACCAGGTGTCCTCGCGCCCGCCGGCCAGCTGGCAGAACTGCTCCATCAGGGCCCAGTCCTCCTCGGTGCGGAACTCAAAGCTGTGGCCCCAGACATACATCATGTAGAGATACTGCGTCTTGTACAGCTCTACAAAGCGCTTGCCGTCCTCCAGCAGGTTGTGGGTGTGGTGGCAGGTGGCTTTCCATGTCATAAAATCGTGGGGCATCGCAAAGTCGTGGGTGTCACCCACCACGCGGGCGTAGCGGATGCCCAGCGCGGGCAGCAGGGCGGCGATCTCCGGTGTCCAGCTGCCGTTGGGGTAGGCAAGGCCGCGCACGGGGTAGCCCATGACGCCCTCAAGCTGCATACGGTCGGCCAGCACCTGCCGGGCGGTCTGGTCCAGCGGGCTGCGGGAGATGGTGGGGTGGTGGTAGGTGTGACAGGCGACCTCATGGCCCTTGTACAGCTCGACCCACTCGCTCTCCGGGATGCGCTCGGGGCGGGGCAGACCGCCGTTCAGGTTAAAGGTGCCCCGGATGCCGTAGCGGTTGAACAGCTCGACAAGGCGGCGGTCCTCCAAACGGCCGTCATCATAGCTCATCGTCAGCACCTTATGCTTGCCGCCGGGGAAGCAGGTGTAAATGACCTTCGGTTCGGTGTAGTTCATAAACAAAACCTTCTTTTTTGTCAAAATTTATTTGAAATTCGCCCGCAGCACATCCAGTGCCGGGGTGGTATCCTGCAAAAGCTGCTGCACAAAGGCCTGTGCCGTGCGGCAGGCGCCGGCGTTTTGCTGGTGGGCGTTGTCCTGCTTTGCGCCCACCCACATATAGCGGGCCTTGCAGCGCTCAGCGCCAAAGGCGGTGTTGGCGGCGGCGGTAGCGGCGCCAAGGTCGATAAACGGCGCGCCGACCTCGGCGGCAAAGGCGCGCATCGCCTCGCGGTAGGCGGCAAACGAGGGGTGGCAGACGCTGGCCCCGTCAAACTCGCGCATCGCCACGGGGGAGGCAAAGATGCACACTGCGCCGTGGCTGCGGGCAGCGTCCCAGAAGGGGCGCAGGCTCTCGCCGAAGGCATCCGCCGGGACATAGCGCTCGGCCTTTGTGCGGTTGGCATCGTTGTGGCCGAAGCTGACCACCAGCAGATCACCGGGGCGGATATGCGCGGCAATGTCGTCCAGCCGCCCCTCCTCGCGGAAGGTCTTGCTGCTGCGGCCCGCCATGGCGCAGTTGTCAATGACAAGGCCCGGCAGCTCGTAGCGCATCTCCTGCGGGAAGGGGCAGTCCGCGCGGTGGGCAGCGCGGCATACAGCATCCCCCTGCGCCAGCGTGTGGAGCATCTCGCCCCAGCCCGTCACCGGCTTATCGCCGGGGGCGTAGCTCTGCATGATGGAATCGCCCGCCATCCACAGGGTAGGCTTGGCGTTCAGCTGCGGCAGCACATTGCCAAAATCCATGTCGCCTGCATAGTAGAAGGACGGGTAGCACGGCTGGTTGTAGCAGTTGTTCTGCCATGCCACGCCGCAGCGGTACTGTGCATCGTGCATCAGGGTAAACAGCTTGTGGGGGGTAAGATCGGTGGTGGTGTAGATGCGGATGGCGGTGTCGTCCGCCGTGCGCACCAACAGCTCCTCACGGAAATCGCCCAGCACATCGGCCACCAGGCAGGGGTTGCCCTTGGTGCCGTTGTTGGTGGCGGTGCCCGCGGGCTGCAGCATAACGCCGTGGGTCAGATCGTTAATGACGCCGTATTGATCGCCGTGCAGATAGTCCGCACCATCGGTGATCTGGGTCGAAAGATCGCCCGCCCAGTAGATTTTCATGTTGGTGCCGGGGGTGGGCAGCTCCAGCGTGTGGCCGTTTACATCGTACACATCCTTGACCCAGACCTGCAGGCCGCGGGTGTTCGGGTCGATCTTGCCGATCATGCAGCGGCCCAGATCCTCCTCGGCGTATTCGCCAAAGCGGACATCGCCGGTCTCGGCATCGCGCAGTGCCCAGCCGTAGGGGGCGCGCTCACCCTCCTCGTACACATTGAATATCTCCAGACCGGGGCTGTCGGGGTCGATGTCAGCCACATGCATCGCATCGCCGTGGCCGAATTTGGCGCGGGTCCTGCCGTCCGGCAGGGTGCCGTATTTGGAGTAGAGCAGGCTTCCGTCATGGTCGATGGCTGCTGCGCCGTACACAATTTCCATGCAGCCGTCCCCATCAATGTCAGCAGTCGAAATACTGTGGTTGCCCTGCCCGGCCAGAATGCCGTACACAGGGTCGGTGCCGACAGCGAGATGGCAGCCGCTGTCGTTGAAGGGGTTCGCCATCGGCACAAAGCCGGAGTCGATACCCCACACCTTGTGAAAGCGGTTCTCAAAAAAATCGTAGGCCGCCAGCGTGGCGCGGGTGTAGTAACCGCGGCAGGCAATCAGATAGGGGCGCTCGCCGTCCAGATAGGCCACCCCGGCGTTAAAGCGGTCCACGCGGTTGCACGGCTCGATGCGGGGCATTGCATAATCGCCCCACAAAAGGCCGTCATCCACGCGGGGGTAAGGGTAGTCGATCGTGTCCAGCTCGGCGCCGTCCCCGCCGAACATCGTCAGGTACTCGGGGCCGTCATAGACAAAGCCCTCGAACTTGCGCAGCTCGTTTTTAGGGCTGCGGCTCGGCGCGTACACATCAAGGAAATAGTCGGCCAGCGCAAGGGCATCAGCCTCGCACAGGGGGTAGGCGTACTGCGGCGCAAGGCCGAAGCACTGCTCCACCGTGGCGGGCCAGCGGCCGTTTACGACCTCGGGGTGGGTGTGCCAGCGGCGGAACACCTCGGCCATATGCAGGCGGTAATCCTGCGCCGTGCAGACATAGTTATCCGCGTGGCTGTACCCGGCGTCCAGATCCTTCTGCGGCATCGTGATATACCGGCGGGACAGCACGGTGCCGTCCGGCGCAAAACGGGTCATCACGGTGCCGGGCGCGGTCTTGACAGCCATCTCGGCCCTGCCGTCCCCGTTGAAGTCGTACACCATAAACTGGGTGTAGTGCGCTCCGGCGCGGATGTTCTGCCCCATGTCCAGCCGCCAGACCAGCGTGCCGTCCAGCTTATAGCAGTCGATAAAGCACCGTCCGGTGTAGCCCTTGATCGACACATCGTGGGAGTTGTCAGGGTCCCACTTTACAAAATACTCGTACTCGCCGTCATTGTCAATATCACCCACGCTCATATCGTTGGCATGGTAGACAAAGGGCTCCCCCGCCGGGGTCACGCCGTCCGCCGGCTTTTGCAGCGGAAGCTCATAGTACCCCTTCTGCCACGGCTTTACGCCCCTGCAGGCGGGCCCTTCTACGCCGTTTACCAGTGAGGCCACGGCGTAGGTATCCCCGCTTGTGCCCTGCGCGTCAAGATAGTTTGTGCTGTCGGTCACGGTGGCCAGCCTGACCCCGTTTTTATAGAGCACAAAGTCGGTGCCGGTCAGGCCGGTGGCGTTGTAGCCGTTGACCTCGCTTTTAAAGAGCCGCCAGCTGATAAACACACCGGTGTTTGCTGTGACAGCCACCAGCCCGCGGGATAGCGCCTCCAGCTGCTGCTGCAGCACGCGGCCCACGGGGGTCTGCACGGGTGTGCTTTCCTCCAGCAGGGTCCCGTTTTCTGCCAGCGCCTGCACCTTGATGTAATAGGGGATATGCGTTGAGCGGCAGAAGGTGAAAAGGCTTTCCCCGCTCTCGCCCGCCGTTTTGAACCGCACGGTCTCGCCGGGGCGGTCGCTCCACAAAATGCGGTAGCGGGCGGCCCCGGCCACCGGCTGCCAGCTAAGGGTGGTTTCGGCAGCCGTCTGGCTGCGCACAGAGATCTGCATGGACTTTCCCTCCATCATAAAAGAGCGCCGCAACATCCGCTGCGGCGCTCACATTCAATTAGGCTTTATCTGCTGCGTACAGGGCGTTGACTTCCTCAATGACCTGCGTGCCGCCGCGGGCATTCCACTGGTCGAAGGCAGCCTGCAGACCGGCCTCGTCGATCTGGCCGCAGATATACTGGGTGCGGGCGTCGTCCAGAATCTGGACAAGGTCGTTGCCGCACTCGGCGTAGGTGTCGGACTGGGTCAGGTAGCCCAGCGCGGGGTTGAACACGGCATACTGCACATTGTTGGCAATGCTCTCCTCGTAAGCCAGCTGATAGTCAGCCTTTTCCAGCTGGTAATCGGGGTTCTGCTCAGTCAGGTAGGGGACATAGGGCACAGCCTGATTCAGACCTGCGTGAGGGCAGTTGGTGGTGTCGTACTTGCCGTTGGGAACAATCTTGCCGTCGGCGTTGATGTCATAGCAGATGTCCTTCAGGCCGTAGTCGGCCAGGGCCATCATCTCGGGGTCGCACATCTTGTCAAGGAAGTGCAGGCAGGCCTTGACATCCTCCTCGGTCTTGGCGCCGGACTTGGTGATGAGGTAGAAGCCGTTGTAGCCGGTGGTGGCAAGGGTGTGACCGTTGATGGGACCGACAGAGGTCATGGTGGCAATCTTGGAGGCATCGTTCACATCGGCAACGGCGTTGTCCTCAAAGTATTTCCAGATGCGCTTGCTGCCGTCCATCGTGTCGACAAAGACGCCGGTGACGCCCTTCTGGGTGTCAACCTGGAAGTTGGCAGTGTCCACAGTCGCCCAGTCGGGGCGGACCAGACCGTCGGCGTAGATCTTGCGCATCCAGTCAAGGGCTTCCTTATACTCAGCGGTCTGGTGTACGGGAACCAGCTTGCCGTCCTGCTCGACCCAGCCGTTGCCGCAGCCGAACCATGTCTGGATAATATCCCACGGGCCGGTGTATTTGCACATTTCCAGACCGTAGGTGTCGTTGGCACCGTTGCCGTCCGGATCGTCATAGGTGAACTTATAGAGCATGTCATAGACATCCTCGACCGTCTTGGGGGCCTCGGTGATGCCCACGGCCTCGGCCCAGTCGGTGCGGTAGCCCAGACCGTTGCGGCCGATGGCGCGGGCGCGGGGGATGCCGATGATCTGGCCGTCCACGGTCAGGCCCTTCAGAACATCGGGGCTGATCTGGGACAGGTTGGGGTAGGCCTCGCTGTCCTGCAGGTATTCGGTCAGATCCCAGAAGGCGCCGCGCTTGGCAGCATCGGCTGCGTTGGCGTTCTGGTCCAGCGTCTTGGTGGCGGTCAGGATCATCGGCATGTTGTCCTTGTCCATCAGGGTCAGGCCGAACTTCTCGCTGTAGGTATCATTGGCCTCGGTGCGCCACTCGACATGGGTGCCGGTGTAGGCCTCGTACTTGGCGATGACCTCATCGGAATGTTCATTGCTCAGCACATGGCCGGTGAAGTCGGGGATCATAAAGCTGACGGTGGGGGTGCCGGAGGCAGCGCTGTCCGCAGAGGAAGCAGCGCTGGAAGCGGAGGTGCTGTCGGAGGCGGAGCCGCCGCAGCCTGCGAGCATGGCGGCGGACATTGCCAGCGCCATAGAGAGGGAAAGTGCCTTTTTCATTTTCGTTTTTCTCCTTTTTGTATAAAAGTGGTTGTATAGCTTGGTATCAGCCCTTGACCGAGCCGACCATGACACCTTGGGTAAAGAACTTCTGCACAAACGGATAGATGCAGAGGATCGGCAGGGTAGACAGCACCGTGGTGGCCATCTTGACAGCCTTGATGGGCGGCATACCGGCTGCGCCCCAGTCAAAGGTGGAATCCTCGGCCACCTGCGTGGTCAGAAACACCAGACGCCGCAGCACGATGGTGATGACCTCCATGTCGGAGTTGTTGATGTACAGCATCGCATTGAAGTAGCTGTTCCAGTGGCTGACCGCGTAGAACAGGCTGACCGAGGCCAGCACCGGCGCGGACAGCGGCAGGATGATGCGCACAAAGGTGATCAGATCGTTGGAGCCGTCAATGATGGCAGCCTCCTCCAGCTCCATGGGGATGCCCTGGAAGTAGTTCTTGATGATGATCATGTTGAAGGCGCTCATCGCCGTGGGCAGCCAGAGCGCCCAGTAGGTGTTGCCCAGATGCAGCACATTGACCACCATAATGTAGGAGGGGACCATGCCGCCGGTGAACAGCATCGTGACGATGACCATGTTGATAAAGCCGTTGCGGCCCTTGAGGTAGGGGCGGGACAGCGGGTAGGCGATCGTGCAGGAGACGAACATATTGATCAGCGTGCCGATCACGGTGACAATCACCGAATTTTTCAGTCCGCGGAACACATCGCCCTGCTTGAGGATGTACTGGTAGGCGTTCAGCGATACATCCTGCGGGATCAGGAAGAAGGGACGCTCGGTCAGCTCGCGCTCGGTCGCAAAGGAGCCGGCCACCACATAGATGAAGGGCAGCACGCAGGCCAGCGCCACCAGCGCAATGATGACATACAAAAGAACCTGCACAGCCTGATCGCCGGGGGTGCGGGCTTCCAGCGTACCGGTGGCGCGCACCTCGTCTTTCTTATGGGTAAAGGGCATTGTCATTGTAGCACAGCTCCCTTCTTTAGTACAGGCCGGACTCGCCGCACAGCTTGGCGATCTTATTGGCGGTGACGACCATCAGCATACTGATGGTGGACTTGAACAGGCCGGTGGCGGTTGCCAGCGAGTACTGGCCGCCCGTAATGCCCTTGGTGTAGACATAGGTGTCAAACACATCGGAGGCTGCGCGGTTCATCGAGTTCTGCATCAGGAAGATCTGCTCGTAGCTGGTGTTCAGAAGCTGGCCGACCTTCATGATCAGCATCAGGACAATGGTGCCGCGGATGGCGGGCAGCGTGACATGCCACATCAGCTGCCAACGGCCTGCGCCGTCGATCTTGGCAGCCTCATACAGCTGCACATCCACGCTGGACAGCGCCGCCAGATAGATGATGGTGCCGTAGCCGGTCTCCTTCCAGATATTCTGGCCGACGATCAGCGCGGGAAAGAGCTTGGGGTCGCTGAGCAGGTCGGGCGCCTTGGAGCCAAAAATCTGTGTCAGAATGTGGTAAATGGCGCCGTCCGTGGTGGAGAACATCTGGAAGGTCAGCGCCGCCACAATGACGATGGAGACAAAGTGGGGGATATAGACCAGCGTCTGCGCTGTGCGCTTGAACCATTTGCAGCGCAGCTCATTTAAGATCAGCGCCAGAATGATGGGGGCCGGGAAGGCGAAGAAAAGGTTGGCCAGTGAGATGGAGAGCGTGTTGCGGAACAGCGTCCAGAAGTCCGGGCCGGTGAAGAGCTTTTTGAAGTACTTCAGCCCGGCAAAGGGGCTGCCGAACACACATTCCAGAATCGTGTCACCGTTGAAGGGGCTGAAATCGGTAAATGCCATATACAGGCCCGTCATCGGCAGGTAATTGAAGATGATCATGTAGAGCAGCGCCGGCAGCATCATGATATATAACCAGTAGTGCTGCATGAACGCCTTGCGCCATGTGTTGTGGCCCAGCTGTTTCTGGGCGCGGGCATTGGCCTTGCTCTGCTTGACCGCAGTGGTTTGTGCCATGAGCGTTTCCTCCTTGCTTTGTGTTCTCAACAACCGGCGGCCTCGGTGCTTTGGTCGGGATCGCGGGCCCTCGTCATCCGGCGGCGGCTGTTTCGTTGTTTCCATTGTATCCCCTGCTCTGCGGATTTGGCTACAATCAAAAGCATGCGAAAATTTTCATTATATTTCACGATGCAGCGCAATTATCAATGCAGATGACACACAAAACAATCCTTATATCTACCGGCACTATCGTTTGCTGTTTCGGGTTGAAATTGTGAATATTTTATACATGGTGCCTGCCTGTTTTGTGCATTTTGACAAATGGCGTTTTTAGGCCTGCTGCAGCCTCACGGACTGCGGAGGCTTTACCGCACGGCCTTGCCCTGACTGCCCCGCTTTGCCGGCGGGGTTGGGTCACTCCGCCCTGCTGCCAGCAAACAGGTCCTGTTTCCATATCTTGATATTTATCGCTGCACCGCACTTTCAAGACCTTCTGCCCATCAAATGACACTTGTTTTTCGCCGCGGCAGCGCGTATGATAAAGATAAGATCGCGGGCCTGCAACTGTATACAGCACATCTGACAGGGAGAAAACGCTATGTCTACACTGCAAGGCGAAAGCTTTTATTTCCACCACGGCTGGCACTTTTTGCGGGCAGATGCCTTCCCTATGGCAAAGGCCATTGACGCGCACCGGGACGCCGAGGGGCACGCCTTTTACGAGGCCGACTACCAGGAAACCGGCTGGCAGCCCGTCACGCTGCCCCACACCTTCAATGATGAGGATCTGTTCCGTGACCGCATTCAGGACGGCGGCAGCGGCCAGCGCCGCACGGCAGCCTTCTACCGCAACATCCTCACCATTCCGGCGCAGCACAAAAACCACAAGGTGCTGCTGGCATTTGAGGGGATGCGCCAAACCTGCTACCTCTATGTAAACGGCACGCTGGCCGGCTACTATGAGGCCGGCGTTGCGCCGTTCGGCTTTGACATTACCCCCTATGTGCGGTACGATGCGCCGAACCTCATCGCCATTGCGACCGACAACACCGCCACCCGCAACGCGCCGTTCTGCATTGCCGAGACCCCCAACAAGCCCGATGCTATCCCCGGCAGCTATCTCTTTCCGCAGGAGCAGGCCGTCCCCGCCGACCGCGTGGGCATCCCCTTTTTCTGGAACTGCAACGACTTCAATCCCTCGGTCGGCGGCATCACCCGCCCCGTGCAGGTGTTTTTCAAGCCCGATGTCTATCTGACGCTGCCGCTCTACTCCAATTTGCAGACCAAGGGCCTCTATGTCTACGGCCGGAATTTTGATCTGGACAACGCCACGGCGGATATCCGGGTCGAGGCCGAGGTCCGCAACGAGGGCAAGGTCCCTGTTTCCGCCCAGCTGCGCATCACGCTGCGCCGCCCGGACGGCAGCGTTGCCGCCATCTTTGACGGTGCCCCAGCCACCGCAGCACCCACAGGCCGCGCCG
>ERZ772818.2688-NODE-2688-length-13123-cov-4.601087_pt1 | contig 13123 bp, 11 predicted proteins | sample MGYA00580837_ERZ772818 | MGnify/ENA primary metagenome ERZ772818 (study PRJEB29015, sample SAMEA2737671) | human gut metagenome | biome: human gut; feature: human-associated habitat; material: faeces | place: China | collected 2012 ...
TTTTCATTTTAAAATCCTCCTAAATAAATGACAATTATCTTCTATTTCTTTTTACTTTACGGATGGAACGAACTACGAAGCCATCTGTTGTAGTTCCTTCTGCTGCTGCGATGGCTGCTGCGATAACAGCTACCAGCTCTCCGTCATCTGCAAGGTTCTCTTCTGCCTGTGCAGGTGCTGTCTGTGCGATGGCTGCTGCCTCTGCCTCTTTTGCAGCTTTGGCTGCTTTTGCTTCTGCTGCTTTCTTTGCTTCCGGATTCGGAATGAATCTGAACAGAGAGATCAGAAGGCTTAATAAAACCAGCATTACGAATACAGTTCCAATACCCATCAGAGTATTAAGACCTGCTCTCTGAAGAGTCTTGCCCATACCATACTGTACATCTACAGACATGGAAGTCGGTGTTCCCTGTGAGTCAAAGACATATACAAAGTTTGCTTCTGCTTTCTCAAATTTAAGAGGAACAGTAACTGTGTACTGATCATCTTTGAAAGTTACAGTAGTTTCACCATTGCTGTCCTTCTTTGCGCCAAGTTCATCCTTGGATGTCTGCCAGGACTGCATGGCACTTGTTGTAAAGTCATCTCCTGAACTCATGTAATTCTCGATTTCTTCATCTTTAAGCTGGACAATGGCATCTGTCAGTCCTTCTGCTGTAGTTACCAGTGTGGACTTAACAGTATCATCAACCTTATCTGCGGCAAATACCACAGAGGTGCTGCCGATCACCAGCGCAGCCATTACGAGAAATGTCATGAATACAGAAGTTATTTTTTTGATCATTTTCATATGCGTCACCCCGCTTAGACCGTTCCATGTTTCTTAGACGGACGATCTTCTCTCTTTGTGAACAGCATCTCAAATGCACCGATTACATATTTTCTTGTGTCAGCCGGGCTGATCACAGTGTCAACATAGCCTCTTGCTGCTGCGGAAGCAACACCATTCTGAAGCTCTCTGTACTGAGCAGCTTTTTCATTCAGTTCAGCAGCATCTGCATCTGCGTACATGATCTTGGCTGCCAGGGAAGCATCCATCATACCGATCTCTGCGTTATCCCATGCATATACAAGGTCTGCACCGATAGATTTGCTGTTCATTGCCACGTAAGCTGTACCGTAAGCTTTGCCGATGATCACATTTACCTTCGGAACAGTTGCATCTGCGAATGCAGCTACCAGTTCACCTACGGATTTCGCCATCATCTTCTCGCTGCATAAGGTTGCCATGAAGCCTGTTGCGTTTGTAAGTGTAAGTACCGGAATATCAAAAGCGTCGCAGAATTTCACGAAATCTGCTGCTTTTCTTGCGCCTCTTGCAGAGATGCTTCCGTCAAATGTTTCTGTTTTCTTGCCTTCTGCGTCATATACTTCGCTTCTGTTTGCAACAGCACCTACTGTAGCGCCGTTTAAACGGATAAAGCCTGTAACCATGTCTTTTGCATAGTCTGCTTTTGTCTCGAAGAATTCACCGTTGTCAGCGATCTGGGAAAGTGCGATTGCTGTGTCACCTGCACAGTTTGCAAGATCTGCGCATACGCGGTTAAGATCATCTGTACACTCTGTGTAATTGTCTGTGTCTTCATTATTAGAAGGAAGAAGTGATACTAAGGAACGGATCTGGCCAAGAATCTCATCCTCTGTACCAACGCCATCGATCACACCTGTCTCTTTGCTCTGGAAATCAGCTGCTGCTGTATCGCATTTGTCTGTGTTGTTTCCTTCCAGTGCGTTTGGTGTGTTGACGAACATTTTTCCTTTTTTGGATTCCATGAATGTGAAATCTGTCAGGGACGGGATAACTGCCATACCACCGCCGCATGTTCCGAAGATTGCTGTGATCTGCGGGATCACACCGGATGCCAGTGTCTGTTTCAGATAGATCTGTCCGAAAGCTTCCAGTGCGTCTGTTGCTTCCTGAAGACGGATACCTGCACAGTCAACAAGTCCGATAACCGGAGCGCCTGTTTTCATGGCAAGATCATAAAGTCTTGTGATCTTCTTTGCATGCATTTCACCAACAGTACCGTTTAATACAGATGCATCCTGGCTGTATACATAAACCAGTTTGTCATCGATCACACCATATCCGGTGATAACACCGTCAGATGGTGCCTTGTTTGCAGTCATGTTGAAATCTGTGGATCTGGCTGTTACACCCTGTCCGATTTCGACAAAACTGTTTGCGTCAAGCAAAGAAGTAATTCTTGTGCCTGCTAAGCTTTGTGTTGCATTACTCATTCTTGTTTGCCCTCCATCTTTATGAGAATATTTAAAAGTTAACCCAAAAATTTAGCCGATTTTAATTTTACCTTTTCCGGCAGAAAATTTCAACATTTATTTGTCATTTTCGTTAAAAATATAGCAGAAAAATTTGTCAGGTTTCTCCAAATTTTGTTTTTTTGCGTATTTCTTCCTATTAAATAGAAGATATTACGGTTATTTTGCATTGTCCCGTATTTTACCCTCTTCTTTAAACCGGTACATCGTTTTCGAAATAACTATACCACTCGCTTGTTTGCGAATCCGATTGTACAGGTACAAAAGTCTCAGCGCAGCCCAGAGAAAAATACTATAGCCATGCCGGTTTGTCAGGTTTTTTACATGATGCAGCATGCGGTTATGAATGCTTTTCATTCAGTGCGTGGAAAACCATAGATGTTTTTTATTATATAGCACGAATTATCAATTAGATTTATGGATTATCCCGTTATATAATTAACACATCAAAGAAATTCAGGCCACAGCTAAAGCACTGAACAGCTATAGATCCAACAGAAAATTTCAGGAGGAAAGACGTAATGAAAAGCAATTACCAGCATATTTTCACACCACTCACAGTAAAAAATATGACTATCAAAAACCGTATTGTTATGATGCCTATGGGTACAAACTACGGTGAGCAGAATGGAGAAATGAGCTTTCTTCATATCAATTATTACAAAGAACGTGCCAAGGGCGGAACAGGACTGATCATTGTAGAGAACGCAAGTGTGGATTCTCCGCAGGGTTCCAACGGAACTACTCAGCTTCGTATTGACCACGACAACTATCTGCCGCGTCTGTACAAATTCTGTGAAGAGATCCACAAATATGGTACCTGTATTGCAATCCAGATCAACCACGCGGGTGCTTCCGCTGTTTCCGCACGTACAAATATGCAGCCTGTTTCCGCATCTGATGTTCCGTCCAAAGAAGGCGGAGAAATCCCGCGTCCGTTATCAGTGGAAGAAATCCATCACATTGTAAAGAAATACGGCGAGGCTGCAAAGAGAGCCCAGGCTGCAGGTTTTGACGCAGTAGAGATCCATGCGGGACATTCCTATCTGATCAGCCAGTTCCTCTCTCCTCTTACAAACAAACGTACAGATGAGTTCGGCGGATCTGTGGAAAACAGAACACGTTTCTGCCGTATGGTCATTGAAGAAGTAAGAAAACAGGTCGGACCTTTCTTCCCGATCATGCTCCGTCTCAGCGCAGATGAGCTGATGGAAGGCGGCAACACTCTTGAGGATACTCTTGAATATCTGGAATATGTTCAGGATGAAGTTGATATCTTCGATGTTTCCTGCGGTTTAAACGGTTCTATCCAGTATCAGATCGATGCCAACTACATGAAAGACGGATGGCGTTCCTATATGCCTAAAGCTGTCAGAGAGAAATTCGGCAAACCATGTATCTCCATGGGAAATATCCGTAACCCGAAGGTTGCCGAGCAGATCCTCGCTGACGGCGATGCAGACCTGATCGGTATGGGACGTGGTCTTATCGCAGAACCTGCATGGGTAAACAAAGTAGCTACAGGCAGAGAATGTGACCTTCGCAAATGTATCTCCTGTAACATCGGATGTGCAGGAAACAGAATCGGCTTTAACCGTCCGATCCGCTGTACTGTAAACCCGGCTGTTCTGGAAGGTGATGTTTATAAGAATCAGAAAGTGAACAAAAACTGTAACGTTGTAGTAATCGGAGGCGGTACTGCCGGACTGGAAGCTGCCTGTACAGCCGCAGAAGTAGGCTGTAATACCTTCCTTCTGGAAAAGGGTGAGACTCTTGGCGGTCTTGCTTCTGTGATCTCTAAGATCCCTGCAAAGAAGCGTCTGGCTGATTTCCCGAACTATCTGATCCACAGAGCAGAGCAGCTTGAGAATCTTTATATCTTCACAAACACAGAAGGAACACCGGAAAATATCCGCAAGTTCCATCCGAACCTGATCGTAAGCTCCACAGGTTCCGCACCACTGCTTCCTCCGATCAGGGGACTTCACGACCGCATTGACAAAGAAGGCAGCAAGGTTGCTTCTATCCTGGGAATGATTAATCACATCAATGATTATCCGGAAGATATGACAGGCAAGAAGGTTGTTGTTGTGGGCGGCAGCGCTGTTGGTCTTGATGTTGTGGAATTCTTTGCAGCAAGAAATGCTGAAATCTCTATTGTAGAGATGATGGATCAGATCGGACGTGACCTGGATCCTGTTACAAAGAATGACATGAAAGACCAGATGAAGAAACATCATGTGGCCCAGCTTACAAAGACAGCTCTTCAGGAAGTAAAAGACAGCTCTTTCCTTGTAAAAGATGCAGAAGGTGAACGTGAGCTTCCATTTGACTACGGATTCGTATGTCTTGGTATGAGAGCTCAGGGACAGCTTTTCGCAGAGCTTTCCGATGCTTTTGTTTCTGATGATGTTGAGATCCTGAACATCGGCGACAGCAAACGTGCAAGAAGGATCATCGACGGAACTCTGGAAGGAAGAAATATCCTTAATACACTGACTCAGATGGGATACCTTCAATAAAAACCTTTACAACAAAATACGAAAGGGGATATTATAATGGCTGAAAGAATTACCGGACATACTGAATTAATCGGTCTGATGGCTTACCCGATCCGTCACTCCAGCTCTCCTGCAATGCAGAATGAGGCTTTTGCAAAACTCGGGTATGACTACGCTTACCTTGCTTTCGAGGTTGGCGCAGATGAAATTGAGGATGCAGTAAAAGCAATCCGTACTCTGAAAATGAGAGGATCCAATGTTTCCATGCCAAACAAAACTCTGGTTGGAAAATACCTGGACGAGCTTTCTCCTGCTGCAGAATTATGCGGTGCAGTTAACACGATCGTAAATGACAACGGTCATCTTACAGGTCATATCACTGACGGTATCGGATTTATGTCTGCCCTGAAAGATAATGATATTGACGTGATCGGAAAGAAAATGACCATCGTCGGTGCAGGTGGTGCTGCTACTGCTATCGAAATCCAGGCTGCTTTGGACGGCGTTGCTGAGATTACAATCTTCAACCGCAAGGATGAATTCTGGGATCGTGCAGTATCCACAGTAGAGAAGATCAACACAAAGACATCCTGCCATGCAGTTCTTTATGATCTGGCAGACCTTGATAAACTGAAAGCTGAGATGGATGACAGTTTTATCTTTGTCAATGCTACAGGTGTGGGAATGAAACCACTGGAAGGACAGTCCGTTGTTCCGGACAAATCTTACTTCCGTCCTGAGCTGATCGTTATTGATGTTCCTTACTCTCCGCTGGAAACAAAGATGCGTTCCATGGCCAAGGAAGTTGGATGTAAGACTATGAATGGTCTGGGAATGATGTTATTCCAGGGTTCCGCTGCATTTGAGTTATGGACAGGCGAACCAATGCCTATCGAACATATGAAAGAGATTCTTCACATCTCCTATGATGACTGATACCTGATGGTATCTTCAGTAAAGATATCTCATATTGTGATGCAGAACAGATCATTTCACTGATCTTTCTGCACATAATATTTGATATATACCGCTTTTCGGCGTACTGCAGGAGATGTACTGATATATTTACTCCGCGCAGAATGTGCATATCCTGCAGTTTGCTTTCAGGCGTGTATATGTATAGAATCAAAAGCCTGTTGAACAGGTGGTTATGTTACGGTTATTCTTATAACAGTTCTGTGAAATACTATGAGCAGGTGAGTGTCCGCTTCGCTATACGGCTCTATACCGAATAACTGTTCCGCAGTATATCAAGAAGAGCTTTTACTTCTCCTGATACAGACAAGTCCCTATCTGCTGTTTATTGTTTTTTGCAATTAAAGCAAAGAACTTGCTTGACAGAATCAGATTCAGTATTACACAGAACTTACAATATAACAGAAAATATGAGGATAAACAGATGAACACAGTTCAGGTTAAGAACACTGTGATTGGCGAGGGCAGACCTAAGATCTGCGTTCCCATCGTAGGAAAAGCAAAAACAGACATTCTCGAAGAAGCCAAAAATATCACCACTCTTCCTGTTGATGTAGTTGAGTGGCGTGTTGACTGGTTCGATGATGTCTTTGCTACTGAGAAAGTATTAGAAACCGCTAAAGAGCTTCAGGAAGTTTTAAAAGACATTCCTGTTCTCCTTACATTCCGTACTTCTAAAGAGGGCGGGGAGAAGGAGATCTCTGTAAGTGATTATGCTGTTTTAAATATTGCAGCTGCACAGAGTGGTTATGTAGATTTAATTGATGTAGAAGCATTTACAGGCGATGATGTTGTAAAAACGATCATTGACGCTGCTCATAAGGCAGGTGTGAAGGTAATTGCTTCCAACCATGATTTCTTTAAGACTCCTGAGAAGGAGGAGATCATCAGACGTCTTCGTATGATGCAGGATTTCGGTGCTGATATTCCGAAAATGGCTGTTATGCCGACCTGCAAACAGGATGTTCTTACGCTCCTCTCTGCTACTCTGGAAATGTCTGAGAAATATGCAGACCGCCCGATCATTACCATGTCCATGGCAGGAACAGGCGTTGTAAGTCGCCTGACAGGTGAGACATTTGGCTCCGCTCTCACTTTCGGTGCTGCTTCCAAAGCTTCTGCTCCGGGACAGGTCGGTGTGCATGAATTAAAACAGGTGCTGGATATCATTCACAGCAGTCTGTGATCTGTTGATGAATGATGTGATATCAGATGTTATTCTTGCCTATAGCTGATATCACTCATATTCGTCAACAGATTGTTACAAAATTTGAATTTAATAATTATGACTCCTTAAAATAATAATTGATGAAAACCAAGAAGAACAGCCCCGAATCCCGGCTGTTCTTCTTGGTTTTCGTTTATATTATTTTTTCTCAAAGGGATTCCAGTTGGACAGGAAAACATTCAGTCCGAAGCCTACTGCCAGAGCCCATGCAGATGCCCATGCGGTTCCCTGGGTTGCGAGGACTGCTGCCATTACGCCTGCGATCATCTTGTCTCTGTCGCTCTTGCAGTAATCCATACCGATCCTTGCACATACAAATGCCTGGAACATCAGAGTGATTGATGAGCCTACTCCAAAGATAGGTCTGAAAAAGCTTACCACAGGAATAATCAGTACACTTAAGAATGTGGCCAGTCTGAAAGAAGCCATTCCTCCGAGAAGAGATTTCATTGCTTTCTTTCCTTCTTTGTAACGCATGGAGACAGATACAGTCATTCCAACCCATAACGGACCGGAAAGGGGAGGAAATGGTGCAATAATGGACAGAATCAGGTTTCTCAGACCGCTTACCAGATTGGAACGGCTGGAATTGAAATCAATATACTCATCATCTCTTGCCTGACGTGCCTCTGATACAAGGGTCTCTGTAGTAACAAAATCACCAAATGCAATAACATAGCACACCAGTGCCAGCGGTAGTGCTTTGATAAACATAGATGCAGGAGGAATCCCTACGCCGAAGATGCTCACCTGATCAATGATATCTTTAAACTGAGGAATCTTGATAAAAGTACCAATCTCCAGTCCCGGAGCATCCAGTTCTCCAACCAGAAGTCCTACTACCATTGCGATAAGATAGGGGAAAAGATTTCCGTATCTCGCAACAAGATCAAGAAACTTATTTGTTTTTCTCTTCTCCTGATATTTGTCAGAGAAGCTGATCAGGATCAGGAGACCTACACCTGCAACAATAGCCAGAGGATATTTGTGCATATTTCCATTCTCACCCAGCTGTCCTGCCATAACTGTAACAGGTGCTGCAAGAAGGATTCCGCCTTTGACAGAATTGGGAACTGCATGAACAAATTTATCCGCCAGTCTGGTCACACCCATAAAAATAAATACCAGACCTACCAGCATCTGCAGTGCGATCATAGCCTGTATTCGCTCTTTTCCCATAGGGAAACCTTCCAGGAATACAATAGTTAATGGCAGTGTCGGTGTGATCCACCCCGGTACTACCGGATCACCGAGCAGACTATGAAGCAGATAAAGGAAGGTTTCAATAATTACACAGCTCCACGCCAGCTCATAAGGAAGCCCCAGATATTGCCCCAGATAAGGAACCGCTGCCAGTGCTGTTACGCCCAGGATCAGACCCTGAATGAACTCAACAGATTCTATCTTGTAGTGTATAAAAGGAAGTCTTATCTGAAATGGTCCAAAGGGGATGTAGGGCAGTTCATTTTCTCTTCTTTGTGTTCTTGTATGCGCCATATACATTCTCCTTTTCAGCGAATTGTTAGATTACTTCTATATTTCAGCTTGTATATTCTATCTTTTTGTTAATTTTTAGACAATCCAGATTTTAACAAAATCCAATCCAACCGGAAAAAATTTGAAACTTATAACGTCCAAACGAATCTTCAGTTAGATTGGATTTCAATATCACGGGATTTCTGTATCTTATTTATTTCTATAGCTTACTTATTTCTGTTCTTCTTTACAAAAAGGGCGAGCAGGATACCGACGATGGTCACTGCCATGTTCAGGAGAAGGATCATTCTCGGAGCGCTGCTTCCGCCAACTTTGGTAATGTATCCTGCAAGACTTAAGATTGTATAGTTTGCAATACTGGATGCGATCATTACCAGAGAGGTTGCTGTTCCCTTATTCTCAGGGAAGAACTCTGCTGTGGTGGAAACTGCCAGCTGGAGAACACCGCCTGCACCTGCATATCCGATCACAAAACCACCTACCAGACAAATAAACGGAGCCTGGATAAAGTAGCAGAGAGCCAGCATAATTGTAGAGATTAACGGATAGAGGATCAGGACGTTAATCTCTTTCAGACCTTTTTTGATAAATGCTGCTGTTGCAAGGATGGCAGTTGCAGTTCCCAGGGCATACAGGGACTGGATCTTTGAAGGGTCTGCCATACCGTAGGAACGGGCAAGCTCCTGATTACAGTTCAGCCATAACATAAAGGTTGAGGAGCTGGTGAATCCGATCAGAATTGCAGCAATCGCTGCAGGGGAAATCTTGTGTCCGGATTTCTTCTTATCAGCTTTAGCCTGTACTGCCTTCTCTCTCTCAGGGAAAGGAAGAATCAGAATCAGGATTCCGTCAATGAGGATCGCAATACCTGCAACAATAAAGATTGTCTTGTATGACATATTTGCAGATGCTACGATTCCGATCAGGAACGGAAGCAGGAACTGGCTCAGGCAGATGGAAAATTTTGTAAACAGGTTGGCTACTGACGGGTTGTTTACATAGATTTCCATACAGGTGGGGCTTACGCAGGTATCGAGGAAAGAGTTTGCAATTCCGCCGATCACTGCAAATGCATATCCCATTGCCATGGATGTGGAATTAGCCATTCCAAAGAAGTATGCTACATAACAGAGCACACCGATAATTCCGCTCAGTTTTCTTCCGTATTTGTCAGACAGAGGACCGGAGAAAGGAAGGGAAATCAGACGCCCCAGTCCAAGTGCTGCAATTACAGATACTACCATACTTACATCCAGTGTGCCATCGGCCAGGGGCTTCGCACCCCAGGCAGCTGCAAACTCCGGTTTGTACTGCCCCAGGATAGAAGCACCGATTCCATGGATGAAATAAGTGAAATATGCTGCAAGGGAGGTGAAAATGAGCATTTTGTTTGTTTTCTGTTTCATTTTTGTCTCCTAGGTTAATTTGTTATTACTTGTTTTCGTTTTCTTCCTGGAATTTCTGGTATTCAGCTGTTGGCATTTCCAGTCCTGTGTAGAGTTTGTAAGCTGCAGCTCCCTGCCATAACAGCATTCCTTTTCCGCCGATTGCAAGCTTGCAGCCTGCTTCTTTGGCTTCTTTTACCATTCTTGTTTCAGCAGGATTGTAAACAACGTCTGCTACTACAAGGTCAGGGCGGAACATGGATTTATCTTTGATCAGAGTAAGCTCTTCGTGAGGTTTCATTCCTGCAAGTGTTGCGTTTACGAGGATGTCTGCGTTTGCAACCTCTTCTTTCAGTTTTGCCTCATCTGCCAGATCAAATACAGAAACTTTACAATCCGGTGTTTCTTTGCTCAGTTTCTCTGCTGTGGACTCTGCACGTGCAAAGAATGGGTCTTTCGGATTGAAGATAGAAATGGATTCTGCACCGTCTAATGCACACTGTACCTGGATTGCTGTTGCAGCACCGCCTGCACCGAGAACTACCATTTTTTTGCCTTTCACATCAACGCCATGTTCTTTTAAGTTGCGGACAAATCCGATACCGTCTGTGATATGTCCTACTAATTTGCCGTCTTCATTAACGATTGTGTTAACTGCACCGATGATTCTTGCTGCAGGTGAAAGTTCATCCATGTGTTTTGCAACTTCGTTCTTGCATGGCATTGTTACGTTTGCGCCTCTCATTTTGAAAAGACGGATTGCATCCAGAGCAGCCGGAACCTGGTCTTCCTTGATGTCAAATGCCATGTAAGCATAATCAAGGTTGTGATAACGGAAGCTGAAGTTATACATTGCCGGTGATCCTGAGTGTCCTACCGGGCTTCCGATAAGTGCCATTAATCCTGTTGTTCCTTTAATTCTCTGTTCCATTTCCTCTTGTTCCTCCTGAAATTTTCTTCTTGTTATCCAGATATACAAAAAGTATACCTGGATATTTTTTCATTTGTTATATGATTATAATGTAGAAGCTACTTCGTATGCTTCTTTTGTCGCATCGAGTGCTCTTCTTGCACGGGTCGCATCACCGATCACATAAGTATCCGGTACAATTGTTTTGATTTCTTCGCCGAATGGATTGTAGTTTCTGAATCCCATGGAAAGGATGACAGAATCATAGCCTCTGGATTCATGTCTCTGTCCGTCTGCTGTCTCGTACTCTACGCCGTCCTCATAGAATTTGCATACCTTTGCACCTGTGATCTCTTTGATCTTGTAATCTTCGAAATCTTTCATCAGGTAAACTCTATGCTCGTGGATCACGTCGGCACCTACAGTGTCTCTGAACTCAATGACTGTTACATCATGGTTCTGCTCACCGAGGAATGCTGCTGTCTCGCATCCCACCATTCCGCCGCCTACAACAAGAACTTTCTTTCCTGCTGCTCTCTTTCCGTCAAGGAGATCAGAGCCATGGATAATTGCAGGATTGTCGATACCTTCGATCGGAAGGATCAGTGTTCTGGAACCGGAAGCAACAATTACGCTGTCTGGTTTCTCTTCCCTGATAAGATCCAGAGTTACTTCCTGATTCATTTTGATTGTTACGCCTGCTTTCTGGCAGCGTACGATATAGCTGCGGATCATGTTTGTGATGTCGCCTTTTCCCGGAGGATAAGCAGCAAGACGCATGTTTCCGCCAAGTTTATCACTTGCTTCATAAAGTGTTACCTGATGACCTTTTTCCTGTGCGATAAATGCAGCGCAAAGACCTGCAACACCGCCGCCGATTACCATTACTTTCTTAGCTTTTTCTGCAGGAGCAATGCCCTCAGCTTCATGTCCAAGGAATGGGTTTACAAGACAGCATACAGGGTTTCCTGCATACATGTTTGCCACGCAGCCCTGAAGACATGCGATACATGGGATCATATCTTCCAGTCTTTCTTCCTGTGCTTTTAATGGCATATGTGGATCTGCAAGGCTCTGACGGCCGAAAGCAACCAGGTCGCAACGTCCTTCTTTTACCATTAATTCTGCAAACTGCGGTTCTGTATAACGTCCTACTGTGATCACCGGGATAGATACGGCACGTTTGATCTCTTCTACCTGAGAAGCGGAGAAACCGCCGTGTGTAACTGTCGGTGCCCACATAAATTCATCGCGGATGTGAACAGCCCTGGATACATGGATGGCATCCAGTCCGCATCCTTCCAGATATGCAGCGATCGCAGCACTGTCATGCACATCAAGACCGCCCGGTACTTCATCACAGCTGTTGATTCTTGCAAGAACTGCGATCTTTCCTTCTGTCATCTTCTTAACTTCTTCGATGATCAGACGGGAGAAACGCATTCTGTTCTCAAAGGAACCACCAAATTCGTCCAGTCTCTTGTTTGTTCTCGGAGAAAGGAAGGTGCTTACCAGATAGCCGTGTGCCATATGGATCTCAACTGCATCTACGCCTGCTTCCATGGCTCTCTTTGCTGCGAGGCCATAGCCTTTTACCAGTTCATAAACTTCTTCAGTCGTAACTTCCTTTGGTGTATCTCTTCCACAGTCTGACGGAATGCTTGTAGCTGCCTCGATCGGTGCACCTGCGTTCTTTGCATTTCCTTCAGGACCTGCATTCTGAAGCTGTACGGAAACCTTTGCCCCCTCTGCATGACAGGCATCTACTACCTTGCGGAAGCTTTCGATTGTGGAGTCATCATAAAGACATGGCTTGCGGGGGCCGCCCTTTGCGCCTTTATGTACTACTGTTGCTTCGATTGTGATCAGACCGAAACCGCCCTTTGCTCTTTCACGATAATAAGCAGCGGACTGTTCGCTCATGCTTCCGTCTGTGTTTGCAAAGTTGTTTCCCATTGGCGGAACTACGAAGCGGTTCTTTACTGTCATTGGACCGATGTTGATCGGCTGAAACATTGCGTTAAATTTCATGTAACCTTCTCCTTTTTCACTGGATTTTTTTATATTTTCGATATTTTTATGTCAGATACTTACTGAAGTACTTCCGGCCATGCCTCTTCGAGTACTTTCTTTGTGTTTTCATAAGTATGGTTTGCTGCGTATTCAAGTCCTTTTGCAAGGATTGCATCGCTGATAACCTCTACACCGATAGCGTTTGGTTTGATTCCTTTTGCTTTTACCATCTTAACGAAGTCTGCAGTGCATCCGATTCCTGTTCCAGGTGCCAGACGATCATGCATGGATTCGTCTCTTAAGATTGTTGTTGCATATGGTCTTTCCCATACAT